>Ga0115851_100180_pt1 | contig 23225 bp, 25 predicted proteins | sample InSIn2gowninarea_FD_83865 | JGI IMG/M metagenome (GOLD analysis project Ga0115851, IMG submission 83865)
AATCCTTCAATTCCATCTAGCCCTCCATGTTAATCAATTTATCATCAAGTCAAGTGGGCTATCACATAAATGGTGTGCGAAATGATTTTGAAGAGCCTCAAAAAGGAAAACTCTAGCATGAAATTGAAACATAATAAATTAGGAGTCAAGTATCATTTAGACTTTGTAATGCAACATCTAGAGTCCATGTGGTACATGGGTGTAGAAACATAAAACTCTAGATCTAGTGAAATGCAAAACTCTAGAGCTAACAAACCATAAACCTTTGGAGCTAGAGAAAAACAAAACTCTAAAGCTATCAAAAAATAAAATTTTGGAGCTATTGGATATGAAGGTCTCATATGAAAGTTTAAAGTTGATGAATGTAGAGTCTGAATATAGATGATACTAAAATTTTAGACCTTATTATTAGAGTCTTAGTAGCTTCAAAAAAATACAAAACACCTAATACTACTAAAGGATCAACCACATCCTTTTGAATTTTCATAGTTGATAATTTATTTTTTAATATGAATCATGACTATCTATTGTGATGGTTTTCACCCAGACAAGTGCCAGTCACCTAGTTTTCACTTATATGATTGCCATTACAACCAATTTTTACCCATGAATCATGTCAACTTTATTACAAAAATTGAATTTATTATCCCTTTATTTATATATTGATCACATGTGTTTGATTAAGGATGATGACTCTCCCTCGACTAAGCACATGTTTGCTTCTTGAAGTTGTTTGGTGAATTATGCCTTAATCAATGATGGGATGTAATGCTTGAGTCAATGGCCATTCATCAATAAAATTTATCTAGATCTATAAATCAGCTATAGGAATAGTCATATTATTCCATTATTTAAAACCAACAAAATTTTATAAGGACTCAACTAGTCTGCAATTTTCCAATGAAATCTTAACATATGGAGTCGAATAGTAGGGCCCAATTTCAAGGATAAAACTATATATATTTCATATTTTTATCATACCATATCTTCCATTATGATTAAATAATTTCTATTTGATGCAAAACTTCTAGTATCAGCTCATATAACTCGTTCAATTGTAGCACTCTTTTCTTTTGAACTTCAATCAGTTATATTCCCACTTCTATGGAAATCCTCAAGGTCTGTATCTCAGATTTGATGGAAAAAAGTGGTTTATTTTCATATACCAATTCCTAGGGTGTGAAGCCAGTAGTAGTTTTCCAAGTTATGTTGTATGCCCACATTGCTTCAGGGAGTCTAGGAACCCAATCCTTTTAGTGAGAAGCAATGCATTTTGTCAAGATGTTTTCTAAATCCCTCATACCAACTTCCACTTGGCCATTAGTATGTGGATGATATGATAAGGTATTTTTATGCTATGATTCATGAAATATATGATCATTTTAGACATAAATTGAGTTTCTTGATCAAAAATAAAAAAAATTGGGACCTCCAAATTGTTGCATATTATTGTTGTATAAGAAATCTGCTACTTTTTCCTCCTTAGCTTCCATAAGAGCATAAACTTCTACCCATTTGGTAGTGTAATTAGCACAAACCAATATATGCTTCTTACCTTGTGAAGGGGGTTTTATTGGCCCAAAAAATTCCATACCCCATTGTTCAAAAGGTTTCAACACCAATTAAATATGCAAGGGTATTTTTGTAGTGGGTGTGATCTTCCATACTTTGGAATTGATCATATTATTGCACATAGACTTTTATATCCTTATACATGGAAGGCTAGATGGAATTGAAGGATTACATAAACTAATATCTCTTTTAGATTCTCCAAAAAATCTAACTAAGAATAACTCATTCATAGAAATGAGAACACATAATGTATAGTGGTTCCTCCAACTCTTGGGAGTACATCCACTTTGAATCATCTCTTCTATTATTTCTCACAAGAGAACTATCTTATAAATTCTCAAGAATTCTTCTACAAAGCTCCTACAAGATAATTCCTATAACTCTACAAAGCTAGCATCTTCATGCTTCTACAAGTACAATGAGAGTGGGGGTACCCCTCTATTTATAAGATGAAACCCACTCTTTAACCATCCATTTACCCAAGAGTAAGGTTAAAGATTTTTCCATATTTATTCCCTTAATGCTTTAAGCTATCTAGAGATACTTTAAGCATTAAGTGGATTTACATTTTGGGTTTACATTAAAAATAGATATTACATAATAATGCATTATAATTTCCAACAAGGCCAATATTACCCAACCCCTAATTTTGAATCATTATTTTCTTATAATTGTTCCCTCCAATTAGCTCATCATGGTAGGCCCTTGTTACATCAAATACTTTATCATGGTGTAAAAATATTCATAGAACATGCTCAAGTTAGTACTTAAATAGTAAAACATCAACCCATTTGAATGTTGCACTTTTTTTAATAAGACTCTTTGTATATTTTGGAGAGAAGTATGAAGGTACTTTTCCTAAAACTGAATAATTAGCCATATTTGTAAACTAAGATGACTATATGGAATTCATCAAGAAAGGAATCTTCTACAAGATCATCATTACCTTTAGTATTTAACCAAGACAAGAAATTAGCTACCATATTATCCTTACCAGGTTTATATATGATGTTCAAATTGAATTATTGTAGCAATAATAACTATTTGATGATTCTACCACTTACCACTAGTTTATTCATCAAATACCTAATGGCTTCATGATTAGTGTACACAAAGATATGATATCCAATGATATAATGATGAAACTTGTTAATGGTATAGATTACTAGCAAGAATTCTTTGTCTATGGTGGTGTAATTCTTCTAAGCTTTCATCAAATTTTTGTGTATATAGTATATGGCATAATGATCTTTGTTATCATCCTCTTATCCCAGCAGTCCCAATATTGGAACTATTAGAGGTATTTATATGGATATGAAATGGAAACTTTCAATTAGGTCTCCTTAGCACAGGTGTAGCCATCATCTTCTCTTTTATTATATAAAAGGCCACTTCATAATTAGTTTTCCATTCAAATTCAATATATTTACGAAGTAGGGAAAATAGAGGGTTGCAATGTTGCTAAAATTCTAGATGAACCTTCTATAATAGCCTACATGACCAAGAAAACTTATCACATTAGTTTTATTTTATAGAGTAGGGAGATGTTGGATCACCTCAATCTTTTTCCAGTCCACTTTGATTCCTTGATCTAAGATATGATGAACCAAAATAATACCCTCTTGAAATAACATAAAATATTATTTATAACTTAGAGAAAGATTATGAGTTTCACACCTGATTAACACTTTCTCCAAGTTGTGAAATGCTTCCTTAAAAGTATCCTCATCGACTATAAAATCATCCATGTATATTCCCACATAATCGTTAGTCAAGTTAGAAAAGATAGCCAGCATAGCTCTTTAGAATATTATAGGTGTGTTGCATAAGCCAAATGGATGAATCTTAAAGGGAATGTACCCCATGCATAAGTGAAAGTAATCATATCTTAGTCCTATTTAGCAATTTATATCTCATTATAGCCATTAAATCCATTAAGGAATGAAAAGTATTTCTTACCAACAAGGTTATGAAGTACCTGGTTTATGAATGGTAAGGGAGAGTAATCCCTATAAGAAGCTCTATTCAAAGCTCGGTAATCCACAAATACTCCCCATTTCCCATTTCTCTTTGGTTCAATCACCAAGGGAGAGACCCACCTAGTGTTTGAGATTGGGTAGATAAAATTATTGACTAATATGTGGTAATACTTGCACCCATGTATCAAAGCCACAATAGTAATTCTAAAGGATGCAATTTCTATTGCTAAAAACTAAATCTCCGAAGAAGGCTAGCTCCTTTGATTAGACCAAATAGATAAACTAAAAATAAATTATTGTAGGAATTAAACTTACTGAAGGAAATTAAACCTAATTACTATGCTAATGAGTGTAAAGAAAGAAATCAAATAAATCCGAACTAGCTCAAGAATTCTTTAAGAAGAATCCAAGTTGCTCGAATAGTTTGATTTTATAGACTCCAAATTAAGCATGATAATCCAAATTATAACAAAACATAAAATCTTTACAGATACAAATTAATTTCTAATCATCTTTCATAATCCATAAATTACAAATAAATAGATTACATAATAATTTAGGAAATAGTGAAAGAAAAATCATAATTAAGAGATCAAGAAGTAATTCATATTGTATTATGATCTAGCAAAAGTACATAATAGGGGAAATATCTAATGTATTTGATCCCTTTCTTCTCTACAACACTACTACTTATAGCTTTCTTGTTAGGGATTATATGGTAACAAACTTGTAACAAACTCTGACATAGAAAAACACCTATAACTAACTTCATATTAGATTTGATTCTAACATGTTTTACAATTTTGATCTAAATATTTAACTTCCTTAAGCCATCTCCCATGTATCTAGATACCTTTAATGTATCCAAAACTTAAAACTTGGGTCTAGAAATCAAGATCACCTTCTTAGAAGGAAAATATATTTTACTAGAATTTTGGCACTATCTATAGGTGCTCGTATTTAGATGGACCCATTAGAATCAAATGCTTGTTAGATCCATATGATTGAGATCCGAGTCTTCAAAAATGATCATGCAATGTGTAGTACATCTAAAATCTTCTCCACTCTATTCTTGGATCACTTATGATGGGACCTTGGACTGATGGAGGTATGTGAAAGATTCCTCTAGAGTTTCAAAAAAAATTTACCTTCTACACTCTACCAGAAGTCCGTTGAAACTAAATAGTTTGTAAAACATAGGAAAAATAGTTGATTCTACATTTACTCTAACTTTTCCAGACTTTTAACACTATCTATACCTTAAGGATTGATAGACTTCTTTCAAAACTAAATACTATAAAAATATTGGCTAAGTCCTTTCCTTCACTAATTCTATCACACTTCTGTTGGGTTATGTGTATGCCAAAACTACCAAAATTCCATCAAAATAAAATTTCAACATACTTTGTAAATAAATTAGCTAAATATGATAAAAAAAAGAGTATATCTATACATTATATTCTTGTTTCTCCTAAAACATATGTATGAATATACATTCTGGCAACTTATTGGATGATTTGTGCTACCAAATATTTAACCTTTTCTTTAAAAAAATGAATTTATGTATAAAATAACTAACATTGTACACAAAATAATACCTTATTTCATCCCATCCTTAAGTGTTTCCTTCAACAAAATTGTTAAATTTATGGTCTATTCTCCATCAGATGGTATACATGTTTCTTGTATGAGCATGTCCAAGGAAATGAATGGATTGATAAGCTTTATAATTATATTTGATTTTATTTTTGTGAATATATTTATCTATGTTTCTATATTCATAATTTCCTAGGCAAATCTAGATAACTTATCCTCAAAATTATCTTCAACCCAATCTGTAAAATTGTCATTGGATTTTTATATAGCATCACAAAATACCTTCATTTCCTTTAGAGTGTATATGCTTTTGTCTCCCTTATATAGAGAAGCCATCTTATTTATATCAAAAACCATTAGAGCTCCATTTAATTTTCTCATTTCCATATTAAATAATTTTAAACACTTGTCTATACACATCATTAATTCTTGCACATAAGCCACCTTCAGATACATGGCCAGGACTTTATCATATGTGTTACCAATCCTAGTGTCTATGATCTCTTCTTGGTTCATAATCTTAATTACTTCTATATTCTCGGTTGACATCTTAGTTATCTTGCTCTTAGCATCCAACATGAACTTATACTCTTCCATCTTCCTCTTGCAATACAACATGTACTCTTGGACTGAATTCAACAAACTCAAAATACCTGATATTTATGCTTTTAAAAATATCTATGGGAAAACTTACTTTGGTTGATGCTAGTATGCCTTGGGCTGGTGGAGTGTGATCATTTCTCTTCAACTTTATTCTAGCTCATCTTTATTTTATAAAAAACATTTACTGATGCTTTCATATTTGCCTCTTTCTTCATGTCTACATCCTATTTAGCCTTCATGTCTTCTTGCAATTTCTTCTTTTCTTCTTCCCAAACCTTGTACTTTGCTTCCCTTCCTTTGAGAGTACCCTTCAATGCATCTACTTCCAACTCCAAGGCCTAAATCTGGCCATTCTTCATGGCTAACTCTATGCCTTTGGCCTTTAGATCATCTTCTCTCTCTTCTATTACCTTGGCTAACTTGGAGGATTCAACCACTTGCTGTAGTTACTGAATCTACTAATTCAAACATTTATCTATGTTATGTGGAATTTCTCCTCCTTAATTATGATAGATTGTAACTTCTCTAATTTATCAACCTTCTTCTCAAGCATCATAACATCTACATCCATCAGGGTCATTCCATTCCTTATTTTTCTTTTATCCATTTGACCTCAACTAGAGGGATATGCACTTAGTATCAAGTTGTTTGGTATTTACATCTAGTTGTGTTGCTGAGATCTCCACCACTTATTTCTAGATATCAAATATTGTTTCTAGTTGGATCTGGCCTTGGATTTTCTACTTCTTATGGTATTTTTCAAACTAGTCCTTATTGGATTTATCAATGTTATCATAGTTAGTGGGATGAGATTTGGAATTAATCTTCTAGAAAAAAATGGGTGGTACCATAGTAACCAATATATCTTCATCCTCTTATTTATCACTAGCCAATATTGTGTGTTGTAGAATCACTAGGAGAGAATGAGGAGGTGATAGGATACCTTGAGTTTGATCAGATTACTCCTCTACTATTTGTATTTTCAACATTACCTTCTACCTCTTTTGCGGTGTCGAGATCACTTCCTTGGTTGGAGTTGCCCTTAGTGAAGGTATTTGGTTGTGCTAAATCATAGTCTTTTCTTATGCTATCTCTTGGCTTCTTGGACCATAGGCTCATCATTCTCATGGTTGATCCTTGCATGATCACCTTTTGTGGTTTAGGCCTAGTGGGAGGTTTTCCCCCTTTTTTTTGCGTTCTTTACTTTCTATGGGATTTCCTCTAAGGACATTTCTTTTCTAAATTATTTTGTTCTTAGTCAAGGCTTCTTCTTTTTCTAGTTGCTTAGCCAAGGCAACATCCTTCTTCTCTTGTTCTATTCTTTTCTTCTCATCCTCTTCTGCAAATTTCTTTTCTAATTATTTTAAATAGGCCATTCCTTCTTTTGACATGGGCTCATCACCAACCCTTCTAATGATGTTATCCTTCATGGAGATGGAGAGCAATTTTTTCCAAGGCATGATAGCTTGCTTCTTCTATTTTTCCACTAATACTATTTCCTTGGTAGTCATTTTACTTTTGTCTTTCACAGATTATAAAATTATTTCCACCATCTTGACTTTCTTCTTTTGCAACTTTGTATTAAATGTTTTATCATAGGCATATAAAATTACCTTGTACTGATCCACATCCATTGTAATGACTTTTGTTTTCTCTCCATACATTACTACATGAAACATTTCTTCTTGTGCTCCAGCTAACTAGAATTGTTAAGGCTATTTTGAAGAGCCTTGGAAAAACTAATATCTCTATCAGAAGCAAAAGAAAACTCAATCTTTACAATATAATGTTACCTCCATAAGGGCAGGTAGGAACCTTATAGCAAGGCTTCCAAAAAAAATGAGCCATTCTTAGAGTTATTTTTGAAACCTTCAAACTTATATATCGACACTTTGATGAAGTTTCAAGCCTTAGAGTTTACAATCTTTAGATGGATTGTGAAGACTCCTAGAGGATCATATGGCTAAGAGACTACAATTTGTTGTAGCTATAGTTTCTCCATCTTGTATGTCAAGTATTCCCAACAAAAAATTTTGTAGGCTTGAATGGAATTGAAGCCCAATGCATAAGTATATAGCCCCTTCTTGCCTTTAGGGACTCCCCATGAGGTTTCTACATAATATTCTTATCTAGTGACCTCCATCCCAAAGACCCAATTTGAGACAAAAAATGGAAGCTTCATGGGCTTCTCACAAAACCCAATCAAAATAATGATTTTATAATTGTTGGTGAAATAAACATCTCCCTTACAAAACTACCCTTGCTTAAGATTAATCATGGTTGATTGGGACAATTGGGGATGAACTATGCTAGAAATGAAATTTAGAGTAGCTGAGTCAACTAAGAGTATGGAAATACCTATGGATGCTGATGAAGAAGGAGCTAGTAGAGTAGAGAAGGGTAATGGTACTCATTTAGCCTATCCTTGTTAGCTAATCTCATAGCAACCTTATCACCCATAAATTCATACCAATCCATATGATACTTGGGATAATTCTTAATTACTCTATAAGCCATGTTACATGCTCTGGATGCATGATTTGGATGTCCTTCTCCCTACATAGTAGCATTATCATCATGATGAGTTGTGACAAGTTGGGTTTTAACCCTATGATCCCATAAAAAAATTTCTTCTATGTAGCCAGTCTCAATAAGTATGGGTTTATCCATTCTAGTGGGTACTTATCTATGCATTGCTTATCTACTTTTACACTTGCCCAAGGTTTGTTGTTATCTGGATCAAAGAAGGATTTATACATAATGTATTGCTTAGATAAAGGATTTTAGACCCTTTGCAATTTTGAACTATCTGGGTTTTGACCACGGTTAATGAGACTAAAGCTTTGAAAAATTATGGCCATGGATGGCATCTCTCGCACATAAAGGGTATTATAAAATTAGTTTTATATAATAGATTCCATAGGGATTTGGCTTTGACCTGGTCAGCTTCATTACGTATAACCTTGAAATCTATATGGGTTAATAAGCTAGTATCAAAGAAATTCTCATTCCTATCCGTGATAGTGTTATGAGTTATGGAAGACTTACCCATTTTGATAGAAATCTATGAATTTGGCAAAAGGAATCGAACTTGGAGGTTAGAATTGCAAGATTCTTTGGAAACCTTATAATTTCTCAAAAATACGAAGGTAAAATGACTAATGCATGGCTCTCTAAAAGGATTAAAATGGATAAAAATATATTTACTACCCTAATTAATGCAATATTTTCCTTAAAAATTATACAATGAGAAAAATTAATGTTTAAAATATATATAATATTTACATATAATACACTTACATGTTTAATGAGTGGTGTATAACTTTAAATGTTGAACGTTGATCATGATCGAAAGGATCCAACCATATGACCCATTTAAATTGAATGCATTCTCTTGAATTTATCAAACGATGGTATATGGGCTAGACCATAAGGAGTCAAACTTGTGATGGCATCTAGGCTTGGCACAATCTTCATCCCATTTTAGCACCAGGTCTCTAGGCTTGAAAGCAACTTCAGATGCATACCTCTTGTCAAACCATTTCTTTACTATGTTATTCCTTTTTTTGGATTTCCCTATATGAATTATATCAAAGTTCATCCAGGTAGATGAGATCGAGCATCCTTACTTATAATGGATTTGTATTATTCATATCATATTGGTTGAGTAGTTGTAAGGCTAGTAACTCCATATGAGGTGGTAGTATTACTTGTTTCCCATATACTAAGACATAAGGAGAATTCTTAATTGATGATTTATATATGATCCAGTTGGCCCATAATGTCATTTCAATATTCTTGTCCCAATCCTTCTAGTTTTTATCCACCATCCTTTTTAGGATCCTCAATAATTTTTTGTTCATTAACTCAGCCAATTCATTACCCTATGGGTAATAGTTGGAAGATGTGTTCCATTAGATGTCATATTTGAGAGAGAATTTTAAAACCTTAGCTCCTAGAAATTCCAGACCATTTTTATATATAACAATTTATGGGATACCAAACCTTGTGATAATCTTCTTCATAAAGGAGATGATTGTATCTTGGTCTTGATGTTTGGTAGTAGAAGCTTTTATCCATCTTGTGAATTAATATGTAACTATCAAAATGAATTTGTTAATGGCTAAGAAACTTGTATTGATCATTATAATAAAGTTAAGGACCCATTATTGGAAAGGCTCTTCTATAGTAATAAGCTACAATGACATTTCAACCATTCTTCTTCTTCCCAAAAACTTGTGGCACTTGTTACATTATTTAGCAATCCAAAAAGAATCTATGTACAAGGAAGGCCAATAGAAGCCTACTCATAAAATTTTTGCAGCAGTGGTATATCCTAAGTAATGACCTCTGAAGTTCGCTGAATGAAATTCTTTTAAAACTTCTTTAACTTTCTTCAAATTAATGCATCTCAACAACATTCCATCATGGTATTTTCTATACAACACATCTTCTATCGTACAATAATTGAGTGCATTTAATAGGAATTGCCTCCTCTATGAGGCATTGAGTTTGGAAGGGGTTTTACCATTGGAAAAGTATGTACAAAGTTAAGTTATCCAATCATCTATTTTTTTTTAAACTTCCAAAAGTTCTTTATCTTCAGTTTAAGTTTTGATAATCATGATGCATTTAGAGCTCTAATCTTCTACTAATTGCTTACAAAGAGTTCTTCCCTTAACTACTTTTTTTGGATGTATTTCCACATTGTATTGTAGAATCTTAGTAATCCATCTTGCTATGCTTGAATCCATATCACCTTGCATAATATAGCTCTGAATATCTAGGTGAATAGTAACCACTATAATCGTATTTTGGGAAATGTAGTGCTTAAACATGTTAAGGGATTTCATGGTGGTAAACATGTATTTATCAATGACTCTGTACCTTTCTTTAGCTCCATATAAGGTCTGGCTAAAGAAGAATATGGGATGCTCATCATGGTTATCTTCTTTTTGTGTTAAAACTACAATGATGCTCTTTTTTGTTCCATATGCATATAAGATAAAGTCCTTTAAAAAATATGGATTCCTTAACATCAAAGTAGATATCATAATAGATTTTATCTATTCAAAAGCTTGCACTCACTCTAGTGTCCATTTGAAAGGTGCATTATATTTTTGCAATTTTGTTATAGGTCAAATATTTATGAAAAAATCCTAAATGAACCTTCTTAAAAAATTTATTTGGCCCAAGAAGGCTTGCAGCTTCTTGATGTTAGATGAAATAAAAAGCCTAAAAATGGATTTCACCATCTCTAGATGAATGGAGAATCCATATTTTGAGATTACATGTCCAAGTAACTTCCCTTGATCCATGGAAAAGATAGATTTCTTCAAATTTAATGAAATCTTGAATTCTTAGCACTTCAAGAAATTTCATCGGAGATGTTGCAAGTTATTATTCTTCCTTTTTGAAAAAACTATAATATCATATAAGTATACCAAAATATATTTATTGATTAATTCTCCAAATGCATAGTACATTACCCTCTAAAATGTTGCTCCAACATTGTACATACCAAATGGCATTTGTTGGAAAGCAAACATACCCCACTTTGTAGTGAATGCAATTTTTTGTTGGTATTCATCTTTTACCCAGATTTGATTATAACTATAGAATCCATCGAGAAAAGAGAAACACTCAGATCCTACAATCACATGAAGAATTTATTCCATGGGAGGAAATGGGTAATTATCCTTAAGTGAGGTTCTATTGAAATTTTGAAAATCTACACACAACCTAATATCTCCATTGTTCTTCCTGATTGGCACCATGTTAGCCATCCAGATAGAGTGCTTGATGGCATATATGATTTTTTATTGAAATAATTTTTAAATCTCTTGTTGCATTATCACCTCAATTTTAGAATTTAGTGGCAATTATTTCTTCCAAAAAGGTATAACTCCTTCCTTTAGCTCAATGGTATGTTGAATGACATCTTTATTGAATACCTTCAAGTATTCATAGCTCCAAGCCATGATGCCAGCAAAATCCTTAATGAGTTTAGCTATCTCTTGAATATCTTATGATGGATTACTTATACCAATCTTCAAAACTATATTAGTATCTATCTCCAACTCCTAAAAGTTCCTAGATGGAGACATAATCTTTTCTCTTCTCAATTATCATATCTATTAAAGAGGTTTTCAAATCCTATAACACCTTTTGGGAAGGTATTATATCTCAACTATAACACATCTTCTTATCTAAAAACCTCAACCAGTGACTCTAAGCTATTTGAACACAATAATAATGTAGCCAGGAATGTGTTTATATCTTCATCATTATCAAACACTTGATATAAATAGTCATTATCTAGGACAAAGGGCCTAAAATTAGTTGGATACGAAGATATAGTGATATTCAAAGCACTAAAAATTTTCCAATAAATCCCATACTTTATTTTGGTATTTCTTCAGATAATGATGCTTTACTGAACACCTATTTTTCACTTAGTTGATAACTAGCTTTAAGACACCAAAAATAGTCAAACACTTTATCCTTAATTTATTTGCTTATTCTATTCTTAAGCATAAGGCTTCATATTTTGCTGCATTATTTTTGGAAATCCAGGTCAAATGAAAGGAGTATCTCTTTGCTTTGCCAGAAGGGAACTTCAAGATAACCCTAGCACTAAAACCATTCTTTTATTCTTCTCCATCAAAGTGCATTTTCCATAACTCTTGTTCCCTTAATTCGTTAAGGGTAAGGGATGTAAGATCAATTATCTCTTCAAGAATTACATAGTTTCCCATGCCCTTACTCTCAATTTCCTTGATCATGAGTTTATAAACCAAATCTATAGAATCTAATTCCATTTTAGTAACATTAGTTAACAAATCCTGCTCAACTACCATGTTTACTTGAGGCAATTTCTCAATGAGAAACCCTATAGTAAGTTCATTGACTACCTTAGACATCTTGTTCTTCAAAGGAATAGTTATGGGGAATAATCCATATCTAGGTAACCTCTTAGTTTGAAGGTGAATTCTCTTGACAAGCACAGACCAAACATGGGAGGAAGATCTACAATTATTACATCCTAGACGATAGATATTTTGGGATATTTTTTAAGCTTCATTAGGATATCCTTCACAACACCAATGATTTTGATATTTGTATCATCCAATTGGATAATTCTAGGAGAGTCTCTAGTGTATGTTAATCTTATGACATTATACATATTCTTTGGCATTACAGTCATGGTCACCCTGAATCTATCATATAATTATGTATGATGTATTCTTCAAACTCAAGGGATATGTGTAAAGGAGAAGGTCTATTTTTACCCATACTTAGAAAATTTGTAACCACATTTAGACTAAAATTCTAGCTATCATCTCCTTCTATGTGAATCATGAGTGCTACCTTCAACAGGTGAATTTATCTAGGAATGTGTAAAGCATCAAAGAATGATGCTTTTGATGGAATACTCTTCAACTCATCCATAATATTGTATGGAGAAATGCAAGGAGAAATCTCATCCAAATATTTTCTTTTGTAGGACTGAGTTGCTTCTTCTCTTTGGGCCCTTGTTAGTGATGAGTATCTAAATCTCTTAGCTACCTTCTCCCTTTCTTATATTTTTGGGGAAGCAGAAGGTTGATCAACTAACTATTTTATTGAAAATTGCTTTTATGGAAAATCTTCATCTTAGGTAGCAGATTTTCCCAAATACCTTTTTGATCATAATTTAGGATGTGGGACTGATGGTAGTTGATTAGGATTAGTTGGGTGAGAATGGATCTCTATCTCTGAGGTGGAAACTATCTGGCTATAGACCTATTTTTAATCGCTCTATTGAAAGATTTTGATAGAATCCTAAAATTTTCTTTTGATGCTACTTCATCCACATAATAACTAGTGTCAATTACTTTGTTAGTTGCTAACTTTATCTGGTGTTGATAGATGGGATAAGTATCCTAAATATGAGGTTCATTATAAGCTATGCAACAATCTTGATTAAGTGGAGGATTATATGCCTCAAGGGACATATAAACTCTATCCAACTGAGGGGGTTCCCTTTACTATGATGGTTGATCTCTAGCAATAAATGGATACCTTATTTTTTTTCCTCTATAATCCCTCTAGTCATAGTAATCTCTCCTCTAGTCTGCTCCATGTTTAGCTATCCTTTGGTTGGAGAGGGTCCTCACCAAGGATTCCAAATCAATAATCTTCATGTGATTGGAATATTCTTATTGGTGCACATTACTATTAGAAGTAGGTGCAGGAAGTGTTAATTGCAGAATAGGCATAGGTAAGGCAAGCTGAGATTGTGAAGCATGCTAAGTAAGTTAAGGCTGCAGTGTCAAAAACTATAGTTGGGGTGCCTAAGCTATAGGTGGATGAGGATAATTATGCATTGAAGGTTTCATGGAAGAGGAGCATGCATATGTGATAGGTGAAAATACCTTGGAAGGAAGCTTTCCTACTAAAATGAGGGTAGCTTTAGCTAGTAAGGTAGATCTATAAATTTTAGAAAATTATAGGGAACCAGTCATCTAGATTCTAGAATCTAGATTAGGAGTAAAAGCTCTAAGATAAAATATTAATCCATAAAAGAGTGTGTTCTTATAATCAAGGGGATTCTAGCCTAAGATTTAGCAAATCTAAGGTTGAAATTAGAATATTTTCCATAGGATCTCTCTGAATGATAGTAAATTGAGATAACAAAGACTATAGATCATCAACCTCACTAAACTCTAAAATTAGAGGTTCTACAAGTTGAGCCCATGTGGAGGTGTAATTCGTTGGAAGAATTCAGTACTAGTCCAGAAATATTTTAGAGAGATACATAGCAAGCAATCTAAGCATCAAATTTTCATATACTATGTTATGCTACTTCTCCATATCTATAATGTCTTAATAGTGTTTGTAAGCAATATTTCCATAATCATCTGAATGTTGCAAATATTTAGTAGTGTGCACTAGAATCTCATGGAGATTTGCAATATCGAGAGCTCCAGAAGCCTTCCACTCTGGATAAACTTAGGGTGTAGCTTGCTGATCCATTTGAATAGGTTGATGGATTCTATTCCTTCATTTGGAAGGCAAAATTGAATGTAATGTAGTGGGATCAAAATATGAGTCAAATCTATAAGAGACTTGGATTTTCTAATGGGAATTTTAGCAGATATTGGAGGAATTAAAGCACTAGAGAATTCTTTGGCTTTCCCATTCTGAGACTTTATTCTCATAATCAACAAAATTGGAATAAATGGATCTTCAAGAATCTTTTCTTGAGTTCAAATCTTTATCAAGAAAGATCGAGTTTCATCCCAACAAATTGCCATCATGATACAAATATCATGCATAATATAAACAAGGTGGAAGATCATCCCACTGAGTGTACTAGAAAGAAGCATACTATTGTTGATTAAGATGTGGTAATACATATTCCCATGTATCAAAGCCATAATTTCTGAAGGGTGCAATCCCTATTGATAAAAATTACATCTCTAAGGAGGGTCAGCTCCTTTGATTAGACCAAATAGAAAAATTACAAAGAAAATATTATGGGAATTAAACTTACCGAAGGAAAGTAAACCTAATTGTAATGCTAATAAGTGCAAAGAAAGAACTTAAACAAATCTAGACCAACCTAAGAATTCATTAAGCAAAATCCAACTTGGTTGAATAGTTTGATTTTACAGCCTCCAAATTAAGCACGATAATCCAAATTATAACAAAATATAAAATATTTATAGATATAAATTAATTATTGATCATCTTTCATAATCCATGAAGCGCAAATAAATAGATTACATAACGATTTAAGAACAATGAAAGAAAAATCATAATTAAGAGATCAAGAAGCAAGTCATATTATATTATGATCTAGCATAAGTACATAATAGGGGTAATATCAAATGTATTCAACCCCTTTCTTCTCTACAACACCATTACTTATAGCTTTATTATTAAGTAATCTACATTAACAAACTTGTAACAAACTCTGACATAGAAAAATACCTATAACTAACTTCATATCATATTTGATTCTAAAACATTTTACAATTTTGATCTAAATCTTTAACTTCCTAGATCCCTATCCCCCGCATTTGGATGCCTTTTATGTATGCAGAACTCAAAACTTAGGTTTGGTGATTGATATCACCTTCTTAGAAGGAAAATGTATTTTACCAAACTTTTGGCACTATCACAGGTGCTTGCACTTGGACAAACTCATCAGAATCAAATTTTTGTTAGACCCATATGATTAAGACTTGAGTCTTCAAAAATGAGCATGCAATATGTAGTATATATAAAATCTTCTCCACTCTATTCCTGGATCACTTATGTTAGTACCTTGGACTGATGGAGGTATGTGAAAGATTCCTTCAAAGTTTCAACCAAAAATTACCTTCTCTACTCTGCCAGAAGTTTATCAAAACCAAACACTTTGTAAACCATAAGAAAAATAATTGAGTATACCTTTACTTTAACTTTTCCATAAGTTTAACATTATCTATGGCTCAAGGATTTTCAAACTTCTACTGAAACCAAATACCATAAAAATATTGGCTAAGTCATTTCCTTCATTGATTCATTTGCACTTTCGATGGGTTATGTATGTGCCAAAATTGTTGGACTTCCACCAAAATAAAATTTCAACATACTTTGCAAAAAAATTGGCTAAGTATGAAAAAAAAAGTATATCCATATAGAATATTATTATTTCTCATGAAAAATATGTATTACTATACAAAAACCATCTCTTAATAATTTTTCAATCTCTTCTTTTACAATGTTCTTGAGAACAAGGTTGATTCTCCTAGGGCATTTAGTAATGGGTTTTGAATTGTCAGTATAGATATGATGAGTGCAAATATCATGATGAATACCTATCATATAAGAATACTCCCAAGTGAATATTTTAGTAAATTCTTCCAATACTTTGAAGGATTTCTCTTCTCATTCTATTATTAACCAACTGCTAATGTTGAGAGGTTTCGCTAGTTGAATGTTAATTCTCTTCATTGCTTATTTGGATAGATTATTATGATCTATGAGTTACACCAAATATTTTAAAGGATAATAATATGGAAAAAGTGAATGGAATACCTTTGTACTTTATTGATCTGTAATCATCAAATGCTTATAGCATACTCGAATCCTCACTTACAAATTCGAACGAAAAAATATTCACCATTATGAGATCATACAAATTGCATATAAATTTGAAAGTGCATAATATAAAAATATAAACTAACAATCTAAAACACACAACAAGATCAACATAATGATTACCCTGGTTCACCTAATGTGGGCTAATCTAGCATGGAATTGGAGCCTTCTCTTTGCACTTTCTATGGATATTACAATATTACATGCATAAAGAAATACCATCAACACAATGGTAATATAATGTCCTCCAATAAGAAAAATAATTTCATAACTACAAAAACTCTAGAATGAATCTTGGTCTTCCTTCAAATTCTTACAATCCCAAAATCCTAAAACTCTCTACAACTCCCCTTTTCCATGGAATCAAAGAGTAGCATGCCCTTAAATTAGCCTGGAATCATCTCCAAGTTGCTGATTGAAGATAATGAACTACTCAACTATGTTCCTTCAATTTCCCCTTCTGACTCATCAAGGTGCATATTGTAACGACCTAAATATAGTATACCATGTCACTAGTGGTGTGGTTTTGTATATCGATCAACTCTAGATTTCAATCTTTAGTATGTATCCAAGTATAGATACCTATAGAATGGGTACTACTCCTACAAATATAACCTGACATGATCCAATTCGGATCACCCCTCCCTAAGAAGAAGGCATTTGGTCCCAAAAATGCTTAGATAAGGATACAACTCCCCAACTCTAGGGTTGCCCATCCACCTGGCTTTATTAGGCTTTTTTCCTTTCAATCCAACCAACCACAACTCTATCTCACCTTTCCTTGTAACATAAACCTTCTTTTGTAATATGGAATCCTCCTTGAGTTCATCCATAGTATTAGGAGTTAAGTCATTAAGAGATGGAAAAATCTGATCTAAACTTGCTTCATCTTCAGTCATCATATATGGCTCATACAATTTCAAATGTTCCACATTCATAACTAAATAGATATTCATATATGCCACTAGATTCAATCTAAAAGCATAAAGTCAACTATATGCTTATCATGTCTCATCTTGTACTTGGCTTGACTTGTCTCAAGTTTCTCTTGGAATTTCAAATGAATTTGTGTAATCTTTTCAACAAATTTTTTTAGCTTGCTTTGCCTCTTTCTCAAGTGAATCTTCTTCATTATTTTGCTTCCCAAACACATAATCAAAAGATGAAGGTGGTAAATAACCAAAATAAGTCTCAAAAGGACTCTTATGAATGGAAGAATGAATTGCCCTATTGTATGAATGTTGGATATATTCAAGATATTCATCCCAAGACTTAGTATGCTTGCTATGATAACCCCTTAAGAGTTGAACCACTATCCTATTCACCACCTTGGTTTTTCCATCCATTTGAGGATGAAAGGTAGTACTCCTCTTCAACCTTGTATCCATCGTTTCCCACAAACATGTACAAAACTTGCCCAAAAATATACTATCTCTATCTGAAATAATAGAATTAGGCAATCCAAAATGAACCCAAACATGAGAAAAGAATAAATTTACACTATCTTATATCTATCCAAGATAACAAATAAATAGTCATGACCCTTCTTAGTCATAGGCAATCCTCCCACAAAATCCATTAAGATACACTCCCAAGGATGTGAAGGTACTAAAAGTGGTTGATACAAACCTAATTTTTTGTTACTTGGCTTGCTAGTGCAACACAAAGAACACCCCATTATGTACTCGACAACTTGATCCTGCATCTTTGGCCAATATACATACCTTTATAAATTGTACAATATCTTTTCAACCCCAAAAAAACTTACAATCTTTGAAGTATGTGCTTCTCTAATTAGTCCAATCCTTTCACCTATAAGTACATAAATAAAAATTATCCAAACCCTCATACTTGGACCTAGATGAAGACAACTGCTCATACACCTCTTTGAAGTTAGGATCCTGCACATATGACTCTGAAAATGACTCAAACAGAAAAGGAAGAAATTTCAACACTAAGAGGGAACTCACTAGACCTTATTTGCATGTCACTAATGACCCATAATCAGTACTACATTCCATTGATGATGTGGAATCTATAGTTACATGTGGTCTAGAAAGCATGTCAGTAACCTTATTCTATGTTCCTTTATTATACTTGATCACTACATGAAATTGTTGCAAAAAATCCATCCATCTATAATGTCTAGTTTGTTACAATTTTGATTGAGTTTGTAAATACTTTAATGGTTGATGATTAGTATGAATGATTTTTTCTTTCCCCATTAAGTAATTTTTCCACTTTTTAATGGCTTAAACCAATGCATACATTTCCTTATCATAAGTTGGATAATTCAAAATAGCCCCACTAAAATTTTTAGAATGATAACAAATGGGTTTACCTTCTTGTAACAAAATGGCTCCTATGGCATAGTCACTTGTATTAGTCTCCACTTCAAATGGCTTCTACAAACTAGGAAGTGCTAGCATAGGTGCACTAATAATCTTTTTCTTCAAGGCATCAAAATATATTTTTGTTTCGCCCATTGGAAAACTTGCCTCTTTCCGGTTACATCATGTAAAGGTGAAGTAGTATAAGAAAAATCAACAATAATCTTTCTCAAATATTGGAAAGCACCTAAGAAACTCCTTACTTTAGTTACATTATATAGCCTTGATAAATATACTATAGCACTTACTTTACTATGATCTATCTTAAGTTTTCCATGACCAATAACATGTCCCAAATACACCAAAGACTCTTTGCCAAACTCACATTTGGAATGTTTCAACAATAACTTCTCCCTATGCAAACCTTGAAACACTTATCTAAGATATACAACATGTTCTTCCCAAGTAGAACTATAAATAAGAATATCATCCATGTATACAATAACAAAAGAATTAATAAATAGATGAAGCACATCATTCATTACCCTCATAAAAGTGGTTAGTGCATTAGACAAATCAAATGCAAAATAAGCCACTGAAATACGCCTTGTCATGTCTTAAAAGCAATCTTCCAAATGTCCTCCTCCTTGATTCAAACTTGGTGATATACACTCCTCAAGTCCATCTTAGTGAAGAATCTTTCCCCTTGCAAGTGATCCAAAAGATCATCTATAAGTTGAAAGGATAGCAATTTTTTATGGTGATTTTGTTAAGTGCTCTATAGTCAATACACATTCTCTAAGTTTGATCCTTCTTAGGAACCAAAATAACAGGTTATCCACATGGAGATGTACTTGATCTAATCACACCTTGATCAACCAACTCCTAAATCTGCCTCTTTATCTCCTCTTACTCCAAAATTGATTACCGATACAAAGCTATGTTGGGCAATGAAGAATTAGGTAACAATTGAATATCATGTTGTATATCCCGCATAAGAGGTAATCCATGTGGCTCTACAAAAAAGTCAGTAAACTCCCATACTAAATCATTCATATGTTCCTCTCTATTGCATGTTGTTAACATCCTAAAATCTATGTTGCACACCATTGACAACATGAGATTCACCTCACCCAAGGCTTATATTTTTAACTTGATCATAATATACTTTTTAGAAGCATTCACAAGACATTTTACCTGACTGGAAGTGACCAAAGGTAGCTTTTTCCTACTTTTATGTGCACTAGCTAGAAACACCTTTCCATCTTTCACCAATCATATTTTTTTCAATCTTCTGTAATAGATACCATCTTTTTCCCACATATAAGAGTTACCAAGAATAACACCACAAATGTCTAAATGAATAACATCAAACACAACTTCATCAATGTACTTTTTACAAATAGTAAATTTCAACTTATATTGTTTAGTAGCTTGCAAACTAGTATTATGATGCACCCAACCCAAAGGATATGGATCAACAATACAATCTACTTTGGTTTTCTTAATTTGGATTTTGAGGTGGAATAATTGAATCATTTTTTCTTCAATATTTTGAGGTTATTCAATATTTTGAATGGCTGAATAATTTATTTTCTCATCAACATTTGAACTACCCTCAATATCTTCACATCTAAGAACCATTACATTAGTTTTATCCTTATTCTTATTCTTATATGGATGTAATTTCGGATGTAATTTCAAAAATTTATCATCAACATGACCATCTTTATCATAATGACTACAATGCCTATTATCACCTTCTTTCTTTGAAATATTAGTGGTCTTAGTTTCTTGCTTACCTTTGCCTTTATCTTGAGATTTATTTTTCTCTTATCCTCCCCTTGAATTAGAAGCCTTCTTGGATTCATCATATTGTCTCCTTGCTTTACCATCCTCCTCTAAGTATTGCATTTGCATACACACTTGATCAAGATTATTAGGATTAAACAACATGATAGTCTTTTACAAATGACTATGTAAACCTCCAATGTACTTCATTAAAGTTTGAGGATCTTTTATTGAAACCCCAAGCAAAGTAGCTTACTTCCTAAATTCTATAGTGTATTCTTAAACATTTTTCCCTCTTTGTTGTCTAAAGAATTGCCATTTCATTAATTTTTTATTATGATGTCCTAATGGATAAGATTGATCTCTTAACAAGTCCTTAAATTCATTCCAAGAAGATATTTCCAATAATTATTTATGACTAAGAGTTTCTACATGGCTTTCCCAAAAAACTAAAGCATGCCCACTCATATTTAATCTAGGAAAAAAGATTTTATCAACATCATTTACAACACCATGAATTTGGAAATAAACCTCTAATTATTTCAACCAATTGTTCAACTTTTCTGCATCAACCTCTCTTCCAAAAGTAGGAATGTCTGCTTTGGCCTCCATCTTGAATGGAACTCGATTTGATGAAGATGATGAATCAAGTCTTCCAAATACATCTTGATGTTTTTGATTGATATTTACATTTTCTCCAGCAACTAACAACTTAGTCAAACAAGCCAAATGATTCTCCATTTCTGAAAATCTCCTTTCAAAATTGGCATCTGATATGGTAAGAATAGTAAATTGTTGCTGTTCTGCATTATCCATTTATGTCACTCTACATGTTTAACTAATCTCATGATCCTCTGGAATCAACTCTAATATTTGATATCTCCTCCTAAACATCAAAAATCATGCAAGTGGGGACGTGAAATCCCCAAAATTTTAGCCCCAAATTTTGCGCACATAAGCTTTGATACCACATGATTCATAATCATCAAATTTTTATAGCATACTCAAATCCTCACTTATAGATTTGAATGAAAAAATATTCACCATTATGAGATCATACAAATTAGATATAAATTTGAAATTGCATAATGTAAAACTACAAACTAGCAATCTCAAATACATAACAAGATCAACATAATGATTTACCCTGGTTCATCTAATGTGGGCTAATCCAGCATGGAATTGAAGCCTTCTCTTCTCATTATCTATATATATTACAATATTACATGCATAGAGAAATACCATCAATATAATGGAAATATAATCTCCTATAAAAACTACAATCTCCTATAATAAAAAGAATAATTTTTTAACTACAAAAACTCTCCACAACTCCCCTTGTCCATGGAATCAAAGAGTAGCACACCCTTACATAAGCCTGGAATCATCTCCAAGATGTTGGTTGAAGATACTAAACCACTCAGCTATCCAAAATATTGATGTTCCTTCAATTTCACCTGTTGACTCATCAAGGTGCATGTCATTAATGGCCCGAATACAGATAGCACACCATTGGAAGCATGGTTTTGTATATCGATAAACTCTAGATTTTAGTCTTTGATATGTATCTAAGAACAAATACCTATGGAATGAGTAGTACTCCCATTAAGACAAGCTGATATGATCCAATTCAGATCATTTCTCAAAATGGCTCTCATTTTGGAACAATATGTGTTAAGGGGCATTTAAACAATGATAGAAACTTAACTTGCTCCTCTATTAGAATATCAAGTATTTAATCTTGTAGATTCATCACTACCAGTTCCTTAATACCATCATCTTCCTCACTTTGATCTTCTTCATACCTTTCCAATTCAAGTATCTCTATATTTTCTTCCACATGTTCTTGAATAGTAATAGTGGCTAGTACTTCATATATTTCTTGTTTATCCACTTCTAGGTCATAAACCCATAGTTGTTTATCCACTTCTAATGATGGTTGGGAAAGGGTATAGGGATAAAGTTTTAGAACTTTGACTATTTAAAATAATCATATCCCTTGACCTATAGTTGATGAATATAGTAGTAGTTGCTAGCCATAATTAGCCCAAGATAATTGGATATCTCCACATTGTGCCTTTATCTTTAGCACCAAGAAGTCCACAGGGTAACTCCATGAATCCATAGAAATATGCACATCCTCTATAATGCCTTCTATCTTAGCTATAGATCAATCTTCCATCTACAAAATAGTTGAAGTAGGATGAATATTAGATCATTA
>Ga0115851_100183_pt1 | contig 23170 bp, 4 predicted proteins | sample InSIn2gowninarea_FD_83865 | JGI IMG/M metagenome (GOLD analysis project Ga0115851, IMG submission 83865)
AGTGTTTGTGCTTCTTCTAATTCTGTATCTGGTTCTGCGGGGGTAGTAGGAGCAGATTGGGGCGGAGTTTGGGCTGTATTTGCTGTTGGTACAACTCCAAATATTAACCCTTCGTCGCCATCAAATAACTCAATTTGTGGTGCGGCATTTTCTCCGTTTAGGGTGACGCGGATAGTATTAGCATCAGTGTTAGTAACCGTTACGCTAGCAATTCCACTGACAGGTTTGTCTTGGTTGAAGGTAGCCCCCGATGGTAAGCGCAGTTGAGCGTTTTTAACTTCAGCAATAAAACTGTTTCCCTCCGTGCGTTCGACAACTTCCAACTTATCGCTGTTGGCAGCTTGCAATATTAGCTCAATCCCAAGATCGGTAGGGTTAATTTCAACTCCAGTAATTTGTACTACTGCTGGTGTTTGTGCTAACTGAGCGATCGCTTGTCTTTGGACTCGCTTTATTTTTACCTCCCCAGCAAGGGCGGAATCAATCGCCAATACCCCAGCTAAACCTGAAACCAATAGCATCGGAAGTAACTTCTGTAGCTCCACTTTGTAAACCCCATTAACTGCCCTTTACTAGCCGTAGTCGATTGGTACTTAGTTGAATATTCTTGGCACTACTTAGGCTAGTAGATTCTGAGCTTATTGCAAATAATACTTATTACGGTCAAAAGTGATTATTGCAAACTATTGGCATTTTTAAAAGTGGGTAGCCAATCTTAAATTTAAAATTCCTCATAAAACTTAAGTTAAATACTTGGAAAAACTAGGCTATATATGGGTTTCAGCGCCCAAGCTCCAATCTAAAATTTATCTAGGCAAAAATAAAAAGATCGGGCTTTCAAAGCCTAAATGGCTCTGCTCTGTCTTAAGAGAGGAATAGTTAAATTTTTAAATACTTTACTTTATTGCAAATATTTGTAAATATACAGGGGGTAAATGCGATTAACGTCCTAAAGTAATTTTGTGTAATTGAGAAAGACTAGCGATAAACTAGATCGAGAGGGCAAACTAGATGCGATCGCAACGAAGGCATTTAGCAGATTGCCTAGGAGAACGGACAAGGTTTTGTCCCCATAAAGATTTTTAAGGGTGGATTTTAATGTTTGATAGCGGGCTTACACTATTCGATAACGGCGACAAAAAAATCACTGGTAATTTTTTGACCTTTGTAGAACTTCTCCGCCATAGAAGCGTTACCCAATCGGATGTACAGGCTTTTACATTTTTGGTTGATGGGGAGAATGTAAAAGCAACGCTGACTTATCAGCAGTTGGATAGCCAGGCGCGGGCGATCGCATCTCAATTGCAGGCAAAAGGAGCAGCAGGCGATCGCGCATTATTACTATATCCACCAGGAATGGATTATTTGGCAGCATTTTTCGGCTGTTTGTACGCCGGAGTTGTTGCTGTACCCGCTTACCCACCTCGCAATCAACGTAACACGCCCAGAATTAAAGCAATTGTTGCCGATGCCCAAGCACAGATTGCCTTAACAACAACAGCTATTTGTTCTACAGTCCAGTTGCTAATAGATTCAGATTCCTTGGAGTGGCTAACTACTGACAACCTAGAACCGGGTGTAGAAGATGCTTGGCAACAGCCTTGTATAGACACAGATACCTTAGCGTTTTTGCAATATACCTCTGGTTCTACAGGTACGCCCAAAGGAGTGATGCTAACTCACGGCAACTTGCTACATAATGCGGCGGCAACTTATCAAGTGATGGAACATTCCGCCGCTAGTCGGTTTGTCTCGTGGCTGCCGACTTATCACGATATGGGATTAATTGGCGGCATATTGCAGCCTGTATATGGTGGTTTTCCGTGTATTCTCCTGCCCCCAGCCTCGTTTTTGCAACGTCCTTATCGCTGGTTGCAAACTATTTCACAGTACAAAGGGACTACCAGTGGCGCTCCTAACTTCGCCTATGAGTTATGCACGCAAAAAATTACCCCTGAACAAAAACAAACTCTAGATTTAAGTAGTTGGAGTGTTGCTTTTAATGGTGCTGAACCAATCCGCAGCGATACCTTAGAGGGTTTTGCTACAGCTTTTGCCGATTGCGGCTTTCGCCCGGAAGCATTTTATCCTTGTTACGGGATGGCAGAAGCAACGCTAATAGTTGCTGGTGGTCAAAAATCAGCGCCGCCGATGGTGAAAACCGTCCAAAAATCAGCTTTAGAAGCTAATCAAATAATTGCCGCTCAAGATGAATGCCATCTTGTTAGTTGCGGTCAAAGCATCCCAACCCAACAGATAATTATTGTTAATCCTGACACCTTAACTCGTTGCCAAGCTGGGGAAGTAGGCGAAATTTGGGTATCAGGTGCTAGTGTTGGTCAAGGTTACTGGCAGCGTCCTACAGAAACTCTAGAAACTTTCCATGCTTATTTATCAGATACGGGGGAAGGTGGTTTTTTGCGGACTGGGGACTTGGGCTTTTTGGACGATCACCAATTATTTGTTACAGGTAGACTCAAGGATTTAATTATTATTCGCGGTCGCAACCTTTACCCGCAAGATATAGAATTGACCACCGAACGCTGTCATTCTGCTTTACGTCTGGGTAATAATGCCGCCTTTACCATTGAAAGTAACAGCGAAGAAAGTTTAGTAGTAGTCCAAGAATTAGAATTTCGTGCCAAACCAAATCTTGATGAAGTTGCAACTGCTATTCGTCAGGCTGTAACCGTCGAACATGAAATTCAAGTCTATGCAGTAGTGCTAATTAAAGGCGGGACTATTCCTAAAACCTCTAGTGGCAAGATTCAGCGCCGCGCAACTCGTGCAGACTTTGATAATGGGCAACTAGAAATAGTACACAGCAGTATTCAAGAAAGTATTTTTGTTAGTGAAGTAAGTATTTTAAAACGCGATCGCTTGCTAACTCTAACTCCGGCGGAACGTCAACCAGTATTAACATCCTACCTAATTGCCCAAGTAGCGAGGGTGTTGGCAGTTTTACCGACAGCAATTGAACAAGAGCAACCTTTAAATAGATTAGGACTTGATTCGTTAAAAGTATTTGAGTTAAAAAATCATATTGAGCATGATTTTGAAATTACGGTACCTGTTGCAGACTTATTTGAGAGTGCGATCGCTCAATTAGCAATAAAGCTATCGGATCTCACAGTTGATATTGCACTGAATTTAACTCAAATTAAAACAGATAATCAGTTTCATCCTTTATCCTTTGCTCAACAACAACTATGGTTCGTGCATCAACTAGCGCCGGAAAGTTCTGCTTACAACATTCCCCTAGTGGTGGATTTAAAAGGACAGCTAGACGTTGGACTGCTAGAACAAAGCTTAAAGGAGATTATTAGCTGTCATGCAGTTTTAAGAACCAACTTTACAGTAGTAGACGATCGCCCGATGCAAGTTATTAATCCTACTGCAACTATCGATTTGCCCGTTGTGGACTTGCGGGAATTGTCAGATAGCGAACGTGCTGAGATGGTGCAAAGGCAAACAACAAATTTAGCTCATCAGCCATTTAACTTATCTACGCAACTACTTATTCGGGGTTTGCTGCTACGTCTAGCTGAGGAAGAATACAAACTACTGCTAACTTTGCACCATACCGTTGCTGATGGTTGGTCTGTAGGTATATTAATGCGAGAATTGATAGAACGTTATGGATCGTTGAAACCCTCGTCAGAACTACCTTTACAGTATGTAGATTTTGCCTATTGGCAAAGGCAATATTTACAAGCAGATACTAAACTATTGGCATACTGGCGGCAGCAATTGGGGGGTAATTTACCTGTATTAAATCTACCACTGCGATCGCGTCCTCCAGTGCCAACTTTTGCAGGCGATCGCACTAGCTTAACCATACCAAAAGACCTTACCCAAGCTCTCAAACACCTTAGCCAGCAAGAGGGCGCAACTTTATACATGACTCTGCTGGCAGCCTTCAAAACCTTGCTCTATCGTTATACAGGGCAAACAGATATTTTGGTAGGTTCTCCCGTTGCCAATCGTAACCACACGGAAATAGAGTCGTTAATTGGCTGCTTTGTTAATGTGTTGGTGTTACGCAGCAATTTAAGTAATGAACTTAGTTTTAAACAACTGCTGGCACAAGTAAAGTCTACTGCTTTAGCCGCTTACGAGCATCAAGACTTACCTTTTGAGCAATTAGTCCAGCAATTACAACCAGAACGCAGCCTTAGTTACAATCCGTTGTTTCAGGTAATGTTTGTTTTCCAAAATATGCCGATGGCAACGCCAACGTTAGCGGAAATGTCTATTGATTGGCAAGAGGGATACACTAGCACCTCTAAGTTCGATCTAACTTTATTTATGCACGAGCAAGGACAAGAATTAGTCGCAACTATAGAGTACAACACAGATTTATTTGCGGCAGATGCGATCGCGCGGATGTTGAGACATTTGGAGACTTTACTTGGAGGTATTGTTGCTAATAGCGATCGCACTATTGCTAAATTGCCCTTACTAACTGCCGCCGAACAGCATCAAATGCTAGTTGAGTGGAATAATACGCAGCAAGATTATCCTCAAGATTGCATTCATCAACTATTTGAGCAACAAGTACAACGCACGCCGGAAGCTGTCGCTTTAGTATTTGGGCAACAAAGACTTACTTATCGCCAGTTAAATAACCAAGCTAATCAGTTAGCGCACTACTTGCAAACTCTTGGAGTCAAGCCGGAGGTTATTGTCGGTATCTGCGTGGAACGTTCGATTGACATGATTGTAGGGCTTTTAGCAATTCTCAAAGTTGGCGGCGCATATTTGCCCCTCGATCCTAAGTATCCTCAAGAACGCTTGAATTTTATGCTGGCAGATAGTCAAGCGCAGATATTAGTTACACAGAAGCATTTAGTTGAACTTTTTAGTAAGGTGCGTACTGTCTGTTTTGAGGATATAGAGGTTAAACGACAAAGTATAGAAAATTTAGACAGTGAAGTAACTGCGAGAAACTTAGCCTATGCTATATATACCTCTGGTTCTACAGGCATTCCTAAAGGTGTTGCGATCGCTCATTCTAGTTGCGTTGCTTTACTAACTTGGGCGCGAACAGTTTTTAGCGATGATGAACTTAAAGGAGTTTTAGCATCAACTTCTATTTGCTTCGATCTGTCTGTATTTGAAATATTTGTCCCGTTAAGCTGGGGCGGGAAAGTAATTTTGGTAGAAAATGCTTTGCATCTTTCTAGTGCAACAGATGAAGTAACTTTAATTAATACAGTTCCTAGTATTATTTCCGAATTATTAAACGGAAATATTCCTACTTCTGTTCGCACTATTAACTTAGCTGGCGAACCTCTGTCATATCAACTTGTGCAGCAAATTTATCAAAATCAAGCAATTGAAAAAGTTTTTAATCTTTACGGTCCTTCGGAAGATACAACTTATTCAACATTTACTTTAGTGAGAAAAAATGATAAAATTGTATCCATCGGTCGCCCAATCAATAATACACAAATTTATCTTCTCGATTCTTGTTTGCAACCAGTCCCAATTGGTGTAGCAGGAGAAATTTATATAGGTGGGGCAGGGCTGGCTAGAAACTATTTGCATAGCCCAGAACTAACTAAAGAAAAGTTTGTTACTAATCCGTTTAGTAACGAATTAAAATCACGGTTATACAAAACTGGTGATATCGCGCGTTACTTGCCAGAGGGTGACTTGGAATATTTAGGACGAATAGATAACCAAGTAAAGATTAGAGGCTTTCGGATTGAATTAGGTGAAGTTGAAAAGGTTTTAAACGAACATTCAGCAGTAAGTAAAGTTGTTGTTTTAGCGGTTAAACAACAATTATTAGCTTATTTTGTTCCTTATCAAGATTTAAACCCTACTACAGAAGAATTGCGGAGCTATTTAAAACAATTGTTGCCTGATTTTATGATTCCTGCGACATTTGTATTAGTAGATAGTATGCCGCTATTGCTAAATGGGAAAGTCGATCGTACTGCTTTAAGTAGAATAAAAATTAATCAAACTAAGGCTTATGAAGCTCCGCAATCGGAAATAGAAGAAGCGATCGCTAAGATTTGGCAAGAGGTATTACAGCTAGAAAATGTCAGCGTCAACGATAACTTTTTTGATATAGGGGGTCATTCTTTACTGATAGTCCGAGTTCAACAGAAATTAGGCTCGGTATTAGAACGAAATGTATTAATTGTCGATTTGTTTCAATATCCAACGATTCGCTCTTTGGCACAGTATTTAAGCCGAGATGAGCAGAAAGATTTAGCTTGGCGATCGCTAAAAGAACGAACTCAAAAACAAATGGATGCTGCGAAGAAAAGAAAGCAGTTGGCGAGAAGGTTTGCTGAATTTTGATATTGCATTTTTTGTTGTTAGTAATTTGTAGTGGTTGATGATGAGTACAGAAATAGATGAATCAATAGAAAAGGTCGCTGTTATTGGGATGGCGGGGCGTTTTCCTGGGGCAGAAAATATAGAAACCTTTTGGCAAAATTTACAAGCTGGGGTTGATTCAATTTCGACGTTTTCCGATCGAGAGTTGTTAGCGGAAGGTGTAGATCCAACTTGGCTTGATTTGCCGAGTTATGTCAAAGCTGGCGGTGTGCTGGAAGATATCGATCTATTTGACGCAGGGTTTTTTGAATTTAGTCCCAAAGAGGCGGAAATTACCGATCCTCAACATCGTTTGTTTCTGGAATCGGCTTACGTGGCGATTGAGGATGCTGGCTACGATCTGCAACGGTGTACAAGTCGCGTTGGGGTATATGCTGGGGCGAGTTTAAGTAATTATCTAGCTTTGAATTGCGATCGCTTTGGTTCGGCGACATCTTATCAAGCTTTGATTGGTAATGATAAAGATTTTTTGACTACTCGCGTTGCTTATAAGCTAAATCTTAAAGGCCCTTGTATCACAGTTCAAACTGCTTGTTCTACTTCGTTGGTGGCGGTGGCTTTGGCTTGTCAAAGTCTGCTGAGTTATCAGTGCGACATGGCTTTGGCGGGTGGTGTTTCTGTTCGTACTCCCCAAAAAACAGGCTATTTCTCTGAAGTTGGGGGGACTTTATCGCCGGATGGTCGTTGCTGTGCTTTTGATGCCAGTGCAAAGGGTACGGTGGTTGGTAATGGGGTGGGTGTGGTAGTTCTCAAGCGGTTGCAAGAGGCGATCGCAGATAGAGATCATATTTATGCCACGATTAGCGGTACGGCGATTAATAATGATGGTGCGGGTAAGGTTGGCTATACAGCGCCTAGTGTAGATGGTCAAGGGGAAGTAATCACCGAAGCGATGATGTTGGCGGGTGTGAACCCGGAAACAATTAGCTATGTAGAGGCGCACGGTACGGGTACGGCTTTAGGCGATCCGATTGAAATTGCCGCACTTTCCCAAGCTTTTCGGACTGATAAAACAGGTTTCTGTGCGATCGGTTCTGTTAAAACTAATATCGGTCATTTAGATGCTGCTTCGGGAATTACAGGGCTAATTAAAACGGCTTTGGCGCTTAAATATAAGCTGATACCACCAAGCTTGAATTTTCAGCAACCCAATCCGCAAATTGATTTTGCGAATAGCCCTTTTTATGTCAATACTAAGCTGAAGGAATGGCAGACAAGTCCGCGCCGTGCGGGTGTTAGTTCTTTGGGTATGGGTGGAACCAACGCTCATGTTTTGTTAGAAGAAGCGCCGATACAGGTGGAAAAGGTGCAGAAGAAACATCATCTGTTGGTACTTTCTGCTAAAACTACATCGGCGCTAGAAAGTGCAACTAGAAATCTTGGTAATTATTTACAGCAACATCCTCAAGAAAATTTGGCGGATGTGGCTTATACGTTGCAAGTAGGACGCAGGGAGTTTGATTATCGCCGCATTTTAGTGTGTCGAGATATTGATGATGCTTTGAGTCAGTTGGGTTCAAAGTTAACGCATAACCAAGTAACGGGCGATCGCTTAATTACCTTTATGTTTCCTGGACAAGGTTCTCAATATGCAGACATGGGTAAAGAATTATATGTTAGCGAACCTGTATTTCGCCAACAGGTAGATCGCTGCTGTGAGATATTAAAGCCTTATTTGGGGTTGGATTTGCGATCGCTGTTTGGTTCCACAGAACAATTAAAACAAACTCCTATAGCTCAAACTGCATTATTTGTTGTTGAATATGCTTTAGCGGCGTTGTGGATGTCTTGGGGGATAAATCCAGAATCGGCGATCGGTCATAGTATTGGCGAATATGTGGCGGCTTGTTTGGCTGGTGTACTTTCCCTAGAAGATGCTTTGAAGTTGGTTGCGGTGCGCGGACAGTTGATGCAACAATGCCCTACGGGTTCTATGTTGGCAGTGTCGCTACCTCAAACAGAAGTTACAGCTTTACTTAGCGATCGCTTATCTTTAGCCGCTATTAATGCGCCATCATCTTGCGTAGTGGCGGGAACGGATGATGCTATTGATAGTTTGCAAGCAAAGTTGCAAACCCAAGGTATAAGCTGTCGTCGCTTGCACGTTTCCCATGCTTTTCATTCGCCATTGATGGACGAAATCTTAGAACCATTTAGGCAAGAAGTCGCCCTCGTTAAACTGCATCCGCCCAAAATTCCCTTTATTTCTAATGTTACGGGGACTTGGATTACAGCCCAAGAAGCTACAGATCCTAATTATTGGGTAAAACATTTACGTCATACAGTTTGCTTTAGTAGTGGGATTGCTGAATTACTCCAAGCACCAAACCGAATTTTGTTGGAAGTAGGCGCGGGGCGTACTTTATCTACCTTTGCCAAACAGCACTCAGAACAACGGATTATTTTATCTTCTTTACCTCATCCTCAAGAAAAACAATCTGATATTGCTTGTTTACTCCATAGCTTAGGTAGCCTTTGGCTGTCGGGAGTGGCGATTGACTGGACTGGGTTTTATGGTGAAAATCGCCCTCAACGTATTCCTTTACCTACCTACCCTTTTGAACGTCAGCGTTATTGGCGCGATCGTCCGGTGGTAAGAAGTTTTGGGCAAGCGGTAGTAGAAGCTAGTCAAAGAGAAATTGCAATAGGCGATCGCCAAACCCATATACAGCATAAAAACCGTTTGGAGTATCTCTGCACGGCATATATGAATCTGGCTTTGAGAGATTTGGGTAGGTGCAAAGATCCATTTGCAAAAGAGGAATTGTTAGCCCAAGTTGTACCCCGTTATCGGCAATTGTTGCATCGCTGGCTGGAGGTTTTAGTCGAACGAGGGCATTTGCAGCAAGATGGCAATTTATACAACAACCTTTTACCTTTATCTCCTACAGCCATCAATGACTTAGTTGCAGAAGCAATAACACAACATCCAGGCTATCAACAACAGTTAGAACTTATCCAAACTTGCGGAGAGAACTTAGCCGCCGTACTGGTTGGGACAAAAGAACCTTTAGAATTGCATTTTGCCACGTTAGTTAAAAATGGAGCAATTTCTAGAGCTAATTTACCTGCTGATGATTATTACAACAGTATTCTGCGGACAAGTTTAGAGCAAGTTGTAAAGTCATTGCCACCAGAAGCAAACTTGAGAATTTTAGAAATTGGTGGCGGTACAGGTATTGCAACTGCGGAAATATTACCCTTGTTGCCACCAGAAAGAACTAAATATACTTTTACCGATGTTGGGAGTTTTTTCTTAGATGCTGCCAAGCAGAGGTTTAGCAATTATCCTTTTGTGGAATATCGCACGCTAGATATTGAAAAACCTCTAACAGAACAAGGTTTTTCGCTGCAAAGCTTTGATGTAGTTATTGCTGTTAATGTTCTGCACGTTACCCAAAATTTAGCTGATACCCTTGAGCGTGTGCATTCTCTACTTACTCCTGACGGCTTACTGCTGATGCAGGAAATTACCCAACCGCAATTGGAATTTGATATTACCGATGGTTTGCTGATGCACCCCTTAGAGGACGTTCAACGCAGCCAAGGCAATCCATTTTTATCTAAAGAACAATGGCAAGAATTACTCAGCGAGCGCGCTTTTAATAAAGTAGTAGCTTACGGAGATGCAGACTTTGGGCAACATATTTTTATCGCTCACGCTTCCTTATCGCAGAAAAAAGATATCGCAGACTGGTTTTACATTCCTTCTTGGCAGCGTTCTTTACAACCTTTAGATACAGATAACCAAAAACAATGCTGGCTGATATTTTTAGACGATCGCGGTTTAGGCGATCGCTTAGTAGAACAATTGCAGTTGCAAGGACACGATATTGTTACCGTGAAAGTAGGAACAGAATTTAGTTCTATAGGCGATCGCGCCTACACTCTCAATCCTCAGCAAAAATCAGGCTACAACACACTAATTCAAGCACTTGCTGCCAAAAACTTGCTACCCAGTGCGATCGCTCATTTATGGAACATTACAGATATTTGCGAACTAACAACTGCTGAAGTCAGCCAAGCACAAACAAGAGGATTCTATAGCCTACTTTTTCTCACTCAAGCACTTGTCGCTCAAAACTGCGATTCTTTGCAAATAAAAGTAATCTCCAACAATATGCAGGCGGTGAATGTAAATGAAAGTCTTTGCCCTCAAAAAGCTACGGTAGTTGGACTTGTTAAAGTTATTGCTCAAGAATACTCACATATTCGCTGTTGCAGCATTGATGTTACTCTCCCCGCGCCGGATAGTTGGCAAGCAGAGAAACTTACAGATAAGTTACTAAGAGAACTTACAGCAACTTCTACCGATAAAGTAGTTGCCTACAGAGGCGGTTATCGTTGGCTACAAAACTTTCTTCCCGTATCTTTGCCAACATCGACACTACCAAAACTCAAACAAGGGGGAGTTTATCTAATTATCGGTGGACTAGGTAGCCTAGGGTTAGTGTTGGCGGAGTATTTAGCAAAAACCTACCAAGCAAAACTAATTTTGGTTGGGCGTTCTGCTGTACCCTCGCCAGAGGATTGCAAACATAAAAAATTGCTGGAATTGGAAGCTTTAGGGGCTGAAGTTATAACTTTTAGCGCCGATACTGCTAACTTAGAACAAATGCAAAACGCGATCGCTTTAGCAGAAACCAGGTTTGGGCGGATTGATGGTGTCATTCACTGCGTTGCAACTAACATTACCGAACGAATGCGCCGGATAGAACAACTTAGTCAAGTTGAATGCGATCGTGAATTTCAAGCAAAAGTCTACGGTATTTTAGTCTTACAGCAAGTTTTACAAGGGTTACAGTTAGATTTTTGTTTGGTTGTATCTTCTTTAGCCTCAATATTTGGTGGAGTTGGACACGCGGCTTACTCGGCGGCTAACTTGTTTTTAGATGCTTTTGTTTGCCAGCACAATCAAACTAATCCTGTACCTTGGACAAGTATCAACTGGGATGGACGAGTACCATTTTTGCCCGGATTGAACGTTAATCCCGAACTAACGATGACACCACAAGATGACATCGAAGTATTTAAGCGCGTCTTAGCTGGAGAAGATGGACAGATAGTAGTATCTACTCGCAACCTGCAAACTAGAATTGACACCTGGACTAATCAAGCTCCAACTAACTCCTCTGGGCATTCCGGGTCCAACTTGCAGACTAATTATATTGCTCCCCGCGATCGCTTAGAACAAGATATTGCAGACATCTGGCAAGAGGTACTAGGCATTAGTCAAATAGGTATTCACGATAATTTCTTTGAATTGGGCGGCGATTCCCTAACTGGAGTAACGATTATCAACAAATTTCAACAACTAAATTACAACATTGCGATTTCTGCACTATTTGAAGCCCCAACTATCGCCGAACTCGTTACACACTTTCCTCAAAAATCTCTCACCCCTGTCTTGGCTAGTAAAAGCAATCGCGAGGAGGGAGAAGTATGATTGCTATCCGTGAATTTATCTCTGAGATTACCAATTTGGATGTCCAGTTGTGGGTAGAGGGAGAAAAGTTACGCTACAGCGCCCCTAAAGGCAAAATTACCCCAACTTTACTAACTCAGATGCGGGAACGCAAAGCTGAGATTATTCAACTACTAAGTCAAGATAGCGCCATTCACCCAGCAAAGAGAGACAATCTACCTCTATCCTTTGCCCAACAGCGACTCTGGTTTGTAGAACAACTCCAACCGCATACAAGCACCTACAACGAACCCGTTGCATTGCATTTAGTGGGCAATCTTGACACCGCCGTATTAGAGGAGAGTATCAACGAAATTATCCGCCGTCATGAGATATTGCGTACTACATTTATAGCGATCGCCGGACAACCTACGCAAGTAATCGCCCCTAGCTTGCAAGTAAAAATAACAGTTATAGATGTCAGCAATTTATCAAAAGTAGAGGTGCAAGAATTAGCTGATACCGAAGCTAAGTTACCTTTTGATTTGACAAAATTACCCTTAATTCGGCTAACTTTGCTCAAAATTGGCGACTTAGAAAACATTTTATTGCTCACCGTACATCATATTGTTTGGGATGGTTGGTCTATAGGGGTGCTAATTCGGGAATTAAGCGCCCTGTATCGCGCCTTTAGCAGCAATCAACCTTCGTCGCTACCAGAATTAACTATTCAGTATGCAGACTTTGCTGTATGGCAGAGAACCCGCTTGCAAGGCAAAGTATTAGCTGAAAAACTAGCTTATTGGCAAGCCCAACTAGGTAACAATCTTCCCGTTTTGCAACTTCCAACAATTCGTCCCCGTGCAGAAGTCAAAACCAATCGCGGTGCTAGTCAATCTTTTCTAATACCTTCTAATCTTGCTGATGCAATTCAAGCACTCAGCCAGCAAGAGAATGTCAGTTTGTTTATGACGCTGCTGGCAGCTTTTCAGGTGCTTTTGTGGCGCTATACCAACCAAGAGGACATAGTTGTTGGTACAGATATTGCCAATCGCAGCCGCGCGGAGACGGAATCATTAATTGGTTTTTTCATGAATCTGTTGGTATTGCGGACAGATTTGAGCGGAAATCCTAGTTTTGTAGAACTACTAGCACGGGTGCGTCAAGTAACGCTATCAGCCTACGCCCATCAAGATTTGCCTTTTGAGGAATTAGTCAAGGCGCTGCAACCAGAACGCAATTTAAGCAATACCTCACCCCTATTTCAGGTGTTGTTTGTTCTTCAGAATACACCGATGCCTGCTTTAGATTTGCCAGGAGTGCAGTTAAAAGAATGGTTTTGGCGCAACGATACCGCTAGGTTTGATTTAGCTATTTTTCTGACAAAAACACCCCAAGGAATTAGTAGCACTTGGCGCTATAGTACCGAACTATTTACCGAAAGTGCGATCGCACAGATGGCAAGTCATTTTGAAACTTTACTTACCAATATTGTCAGCAAACCTCACGCGCGAATCGATGCTTTAGAAATGTTGACGGAAGACGAAATTAAACAGCAAGCTATGCAAAAAAACAAGCGTAAGGCTTTTAATCGAGAGCAATTATTTAAAGCTGCCCCTACAGCTATCAATCTATCTGCAAATAACTTAGTTACAACAACTTCTTTACAACCAGAACAAACATTTCCTCTGGTTATTCAGCCTGGGAGTAATGAGATCGATTTAGTTGATTGGGCTAAAAGTAATCGAGACTTTATAGAAGGTAAGTTAGTCAAGCACGGCGCTATTTTATTTAGAGGATTTTCAGTTAATTCTGTAGCTAGCTTTGAAAACTTTGCTACAGCTATCTGTCCTCATTTATTTGGTGAATATGGCGATTTACCCCGTGTTGGAGTAGGTAATAAAGTCTATGGTTCTACCCCTTATCCCGCAGATAAAGCGATCTTATTTCACAATGAAAGTTCTCATCTACATTACTATCCTTTAAGAATTTGGTTTTTTTGTTTGCAGCCAGCACAACAAGGCGGAGAAACACCAATTGTAGATTGTCGCAAAGCTTACCAAATTCTCTGTCCTCAACTGCGAGAAAAGTTAGCTGAGAAACAATTAATGTACGTCCGCAACTACACGAATGATTTAGATGTTAGCTGGCAAAACTTTTTTCACACTTCTGATAAAAGTGTAGTAGAAAAACACTGCCGTCAAGATGGAATTGATTTTGAATGGTATGCGGGAGATGGATTAATAACTCGCCAAATTCGTCCGGCGATCGCTATACATCCTAAAACTAAAGAACCTGTATTTTTTAATCAAATTCAGTTACATCATATTGCTTATTTAGAGCCAGAGATTCGCACATCTTTGTTATCATTATTCGCTGAGGATAAGTTGCCGCGCAATGTTTATTATGGTGATGGTAGTTCAATTGAAAATCAAGCGATCAAAGAAATAAATCGCGTTTATCAACAGTCTCAAACTAGCTTTATTTGGCAAAAAGGAGACATTTTAATGCTAGACAATATGCTGACTGCACACGGAAGATTGCCCTACATAGGAGAGCGCAAAATTGTTGTGGCAATGGGCGAAATGAGTAATTTTTTAAATAGTGGAGAAACTAATGCTAACTGATTTAAGAGGCTTTCGTCTTTCTCCTCAACAAAAACAATTATGGTTGTGGCAAAAAGAAAGTAATGCCTATGTTGCTCAAGTTGTTATTGAAATAACAGGAAACCTAAATTCACGAGCTTTGCAAGCTACAATCCAAGAAGTTACATTAAATCATGAAATTCTCCGCACTGCTTTTCGTCAAATTGCAGGAGTGACAACGCCAATTATGGTAGTAGAAGATAACTGCGTTATTTCTTGGCAAGAATTTGATTTAGGAAATAGCAGTATTGAGCTAATTTGTCAGCAACAAAGGGAGAGAAGCTTTACTTTTGAGCGAGTGCCATTGTTGTTCGTATCTCTCGTTAAAGTATTAGCAAGTAAGCATATTTTATTGATTACTTTACCTGCTTTGTGTGCTGATAACGAGACGTTGAATAACTTATTTATAGAAATTTGCGATCGCTATGCTTCTAATTCGCCAATACTAAACCAAGAAATTGTACAGTATGCTCAGTTTTGCGAATGGCAAAATCAATTATTAACAGAGAATCATCAAGATTACTGGCAAAAACAAGACTTATCTACATTGCCGTTAATACTTCCTTTTCAAGCAGACAAACAAGCAGAATTTAAGATTAATTCTTATAAGTTAGCTCTTGACAATTATCCGGTTGCTGGTATCAAAAATTGGTTGCAGCAAAAAGAATTGGATCTATCTAACTTCTTACTCGCCTGCTGGCAAACTTTACTGTATCGCATTACAAACCAATCAGAAATAATCGTAGGTCAAGTTTTTAATGGTAGAGAGTACGAAGAATTACAAGCTACTTTAGGATTAATTGCCAAATCTTTACCAATTTTTACGCGTTTTACTCCAAACTTACAATTTGAGGAAGTAGTAAGACAAGTTACAGGAACTAGCCAGAATGCTTGTGAATATCAGGAATATTTCACTGAAAAAGTTGATAATCTATCGGTTTTGTTTGAACTGATAGAACTCCCAGAAAAACGTTGCTTAAACGAGGTGACTTTTGCTATTGACAATCAGTTTGTTTGTATTGATAAATTCAATATCAAACTTTCTGTATTTCTACGTGGCGAATCTATAGATATTCGGATTGATTACAATCAAAACCTCTTTGAGGCGCAAGCCATCGCCTTATTAGCCGCACAGTTTCAAACTCTGATAACCAGTGCGATTAGTAACCCTAGTGGGTCAATTAGTCAATTAAATATTCTTCCTCCCCAGCAGTTACAGCAAATCTTAGTTGAGTTCAATCAAACCCATGCCGATTATCCTCAAAACCAGTGTATTCATCAGATATTTGAGGAACAAGCTAAATTAACACCAAAGGCGATCGCAGTTATTTATGAAAACGAACAACTAACTTACAGCGAACTTAATAGCCGCGCCGATAGATTAGCTTGCCACTTACAACAGTTAGGAGTCAAACCAGAAACCGTAGTTGGCATTTATTTAGAACGCTCTAACTTAATGCTAGTAGCAATGTTAGGCATTCTCAAAGCTGGGGGCGCTTATTTGCCCTTAGAAGTAACTTTACAGCGCGATCGCATCAGCTATATCTTAGAAGATGCTCAAGTAGCGGTGCTATTGACTCAAGAAAAATTAGCTAATTTGCCAGATTGTATCCAGCTATGCTTAGATGATTGGGATCGAAGTTGCGATCGCCTTCCCGTTAGGGTCACCCCTAGCAATTTAGCCTATATCATCTATACATCGGGTTCTACAGGTAAGCCGAAAGGCGTTGCCATTGAACATCGGCAACTATGCAACTATACCAAGGGCGCATTAGAACAGATAGGTTTACCTCATGGTGCGAGTTTTGCGATGGTTTCCACCTTCGCGGCAGATTTAGGTAATACAGTTATCTTCGCCGCTTTGCTTACAGGTGGATGTCTGCATATTATTTCTCAAGAAAGGGCTACTAATCCTGTAGCCTTAGCTGACTATTTTCGCCGTCATCCTATCGATTGTCTCAAGATTGTTCCTTCTCACCTGAATGCCCTATTAACCTCTAGGGAAGATATGTTGCCATCAAAGCTACTTATCCTTGGCGGCGAAACTGCTAATTGGGAGTTAGTTGACAAAGTTCAGCAGCTAAAACCAGATTGCCAAATTTTGAACCACTACGGACCTACAGAAACCACTGTCGGCGTACTGACTTATAAAGTCAAGTCACAAATTAGCCAAGCTAAAACCGTGCCAATTGGTCGCCCTCTGGCTAATACTCAGGCTTACATCCTAGACGATCGCTTGCAACCTGTCCCGATATTTGTACCTGGAGAACTATATATTGGCGGCGCAAACTTAGCGCGGGGTTATCTTAATAGTCCTGAATTAACGGCACAAAAGTTTATTAATAATCCCTTTAGCGATACAGGCAAGTTGTACAAAACAGGAGATAAAGCCCGGTTTCACCCAGATGGTAGCATCGAATTTTTGGGGCGGAGCGATCGCCAGGTAAAAATTCACGGTTTCCGCATAGAACTAGAAGAAGTAGAAGCTATCTTCCGCCAGCACCCAGCTATTAAACAGGCGGTTGTAACTGTCGGCGAAAACGAGCGCTTAATTGCTTACATAGTTGCCCATCCTGCACCAACTGCCAATGAATTGCGGCACTTTGGTCTAGAGTTGCTACCCGAATATATGCTGCCTTCAGCCTTTGTATTTCTTGATGCTATTCCTCTCACATCAAACGGGAAAGTAGACTTTAAATCGCTACCTGCACCAGATACCGTAGAACTAGCAACAACCTATATTGCTCCGCGCACTCCCCAAGAACAACAATTAGCAAACATTTGGGCAGAAGTTCTCAAGTTGCCACAAGTAGGAATTGATAGTAACTTTTTTGAATTGGGCGGCGATTCTATCCTCAGCATTCAGGTAGTAGCCAAAGCAAATCAAGCAGGTTTGCAGCTTACGCCCAAGCATTTATTTGAACATCAAACAATTGCCCAATTAGCAGCGATCGCCATTACGGCTAATGTTACGTCAGAAGCCGGGTTAGTAACAGGATTAGTACCTCTTACCCCGATTCAACACTGGTTTTTTGCCCAGAATTTACCCCAACCCCATCATTGGAATCAAGCAGTATTGCTAGAAGTTACACAACCTCTAGATATTCAAAGATTAGAACAAGTAATTGAGCAGCTTCTATATCATCACGATGCGCTGCGGCTGCGTTTTCACCCCACACAACACCGTTGGCAACAAATTTGTACTGAACCTAACGACATTGTGCCAGTTACGCGCTTAGATTTGTCGTCACTATCAGAGACTGAACAAGAGCGAATAATTGTAGATACTGCCACAGAACTGCAAGCTAGTCTTGATTTATCTACTTCTCTGATGCAGGTTGCCTACTTTGACTTAGGCACAGAAAAACTAGGAAAACTGTTAATTATCATTCATCATTTAGTCATTGATGGCGTATCTTGGCGCGTATTCCTAGAAGATTTGCAGACAGCCTATCAACAACTTAGCCAAGGCGAAACAGTCCAGCTACCTGCAAAAACTACTGCATACAAGCAATGGGCAGAACAATTAATAGAGTACGCTCAAACTATAGAAGTGCGATCGCAATTTGACTATTGGCAACAAGTAGAACGCTCTAGCTTTAAATTACCCGTCGATTTCCCCAATAATTTAGAAACAAATACCGTCGCCTCGGCTCAAATTATCTCTGTTACCCTTAACCCGACTGAAACTCAAGCCTTATTACAAGAAGTCCCCAGCGCTTACCATACTCAAGTTAATGACGCGCTACTAGCTGCTTTAACTTTAACCTTTGCTCAGTGGACGGGGGAAAATTCATTACTATTAACGCTTGAAAGTCACGGGCGCGAAGATATTTTTCCGCAAATCAATTTGTCCCGTACTGTTGGCTGGTTTACTAGCCATTTTCCAGTGCAATTGAGCTTAGGTAACGATTTGACTCTTGGAAATAGCTTAAAAATTATCAAAGAACAATTGCGTAACATTCCTCAGCACGGCATCGGTTACAGCATTTTGCAATACTTAAGTGCAGAAATGCCAGCAATATCAAAATCTCAGATCAAATTTAACTATTTAGGGCAGTTCGATCAACTATTTGCTGATACTTCCCTATTTAAACTTGCTTCCCAGTCTATAGGCGCATCTCGCAGCCCGCACGGAAGGCGCAGCCATTTAATAGAAATCGATGGAATGGTTGTGGGTAGCAAACTGCAATTTAATTGGACTTACAGCCAAAATATTCATCGCGCCGCCACGATCGCCTATTTAGCACAAAAATTGCTCGACACACTGCGATCGCTGATCGTCCACTGTCAGTCCCCGGATGTTGGCGGCTACACTCCTTCAGACTTTCCCGAAGCTCAATTGAGCCAAGCAGAACTAGACAACCTACTAGGCAAAATAGGTAAGCTATGAAAACAGAGAATATCGAAGATATTTACAAACTTTCCCCCACACAGCAGGGTTTATTGTTTCATACCCTCTACGCTCCTGATTCTGGCGTGTATTGCGATCGCTACAATATTACCCTCAAAGGCTTGAATGTCTCCGCTTTCAAGCAAGCTTGGCAGCAAGTAGTCCATCGTCATGCTGTGTTGCGGACATCTTTCTTTTGGGAAGAAGTAAACGAACCTATCCAAGTAGTCCATCGTCAAGTAACGCTGCCTTTTGCACAACATGACTGGCGGGGGATAGAAGAACAGCCACAAAAACTAGCCACATTTTTAAATGCAGAGCAAAAACGTGGTTTTGAACTAGCAACCCCGCCGCTAATGCGTTTAGCCGTTATTCAGATGACGGAAAATGTTTATCAATTTGTTTGGATTAACCACCACTTGCTTTTAGATGGGTGGTCACGGTTTGTACTATTTAAAGAGGTTTTGGAACTTTATCAAGCACTGTGCAGCAACCAAAACTTACATTTGAAACCTGCTTTTCCCTATCGCAAATATATCGCTTGGCTAAGACAACAAGATTTAGCTCAAGCCGAGACATACTGGCGACAAACCCTTAAAGGTGTAACTGCACCAACTCCTTTAGTAGTCGATAAGTTTATTGTCGGTTCATCTAGTGAATTTAGCGATCGCGATCTTGAGCTATCACCCGCAGATACCGAGCAACTCAAAGCTTTAGCAAAGCAACATCAACTTACCCTCAACACTTTAATTCAAGGTGCTTGGGCGTTGTTATTGAGCCGCTACAGCAACGAAAATGATGTTGTCTTTGGGGCTAATACTTCTGGTCGTCCAGCAAACTTATTAGGAGTAGATGCAGCCATTGGTTTGTTTGTTAATACCTTGCCCGTGCGAGTAAAAGTGAATGGTAGAGATCGCCTAATTCCCTGGCTGAAAAACCTCCAAGCAGAACAAGCCCAAGCCCGTCAATACGAATACAGCCCGTTAGTGCAGGTGCAAGGATGGAGCGAAATACCCAAGGGCGTACCTTTATTTCATAGTTTTATTGCTTTTGAAAATTACCCAGTAGATGCTAGTTTGCGCCAAAGTCAGGGAGGTTTAGAAATTGGGGCTGTGGATGCGATTAATCGTAACAACTACCCGCTAACTTTAATTGTTGCCCCTGGCGAACAACTGCACCTACAAACTATCTACGATCGCCAGTGTTTTGATGACGAATCGATTTCTAGGCTGCTAGGGCATTTACAGACTTTATTAGTTGGGATGGTTGCTAATCCCCAACAACAGCTACAAGACTTACCACTACTAACGCAAACTGAGTGCCAAAGAATAAATAAGTGGAATAATACCCATACTAAATATTCGTTCAAATGCCTGCATCAGTTAATCGAGCAGCAGGTAGAAAAAACGCCCGATGCGATCGCTTTAGTATTTGCTGACGAAAAGCTAACTTATCGACAATTAAATAACCGCGCTAACCAACTAGCTCATTACTTACAAAAGTTAGGTGTCAAACCAGAGATCCAAGTCGGCATTTGCATCGAGCGATCTTTAGAAATGGTGGTAGGAATTTTGGGCATTCTCAAAGCTGGCGGTGCTTATGTACCAATAGATCCAGAATATCCCGCGCAGCGACAAGTTTTCATGCTGCAAGACTGTAAAACAACAGTGCTGTTAACTCAAGAGAAATTTACAGCAACCTTACCGGACTCTCTGCAAGTTATTTGTTTAGATACAAACTGGGAGGACTTCGCCCAACAACCCACCCACAACTTAACTACTAGCATCACCCCAGAAAACTTAGTCTACACTATCTATACTTCTGGTTCTACGGGCAAACCCAAAGGGGCGATGAATACTCATATTGCTGTCTGCAATCGTTTGTTGTGGATGCAAGAAACCTATCAAATCAGCGCTACCGATCGCCTAATTCAAAAAACTCCTTTTAGCTTCGATGTCTCTGTATGGGAATTTTTCTTACCTCTATTTGCAGGTGCTTGTCTAGTAATTGCCCAACCTGGAGGGCATAAAGATAGCAACTATTTAGTCAATCTCATCGCCCAAGAACAAATTACTACCGTGCATTTTGTCCCCTCTATGCTGCGAATTTTCTTGCAGGAAGCAGGATTAGAAAAATGTATTTCCTTGCAGCGAGTATTTTGTAGCGGTGAAGCACTCCCCTTTGACTTGCAACAGAGTTTTTTCCAGCATTTAAACGCCCAACTGTACAATCTTTATGGCCCAACTGAAGCGGCGATTGATGTTACTGCTTGGACTTGTCAAAATCAGAGTGCCGAAGCAGTAGTACCAATTGGTTATGCGATTTCCAATATCCAAATATATATTTTAAATGCCGACTACAACTTAGTTCCCATAGGCGTACCAGGGGAATTATATATAGGTGGTGTCGGTTTAGCGCGGGGTTATGGCGATCGCCCAGATTTAACAGCAGAAAAGTTTATTCCCCATCCCTGGAGTTTAGAACCAGGAAGGCGCTTGTATAAGACAGGCGATATTGCCCGTTATTGCTCGGACGGTAGTATTGAGTATTTAGGCAGAAGCGACAATCAAGTTAAGCTGCGCGGATTCCGCATTGAACTGGGAGAAGTTGAAGCCGCACTTCGCCAACTTCCCACCGTGCGCGAAACAGTGGTATTGCTCCGAGAAGATATCCCCGGCGAACAGCGTCTAGTTGCCTATGTAGTAGCAGACGAACTTAGTAATTTTCGCCAACTCCTCAGCGACAAGTTGCCAGAACATACAATCCCGGCAGTGTTTGTTCCATTGCCAGCTATACCACTAACAGCTAATGGCAAAATAGATAGGCGAGGTTTACCAGCACCAGACGCAGTTAGATCGGAATTAACTAAATTTGTATCTGCCCGTACTCTCCTAGAAGCCAAATTAGCCGCAATTTGGGCGGAAGTCTTGCATTTAGAACAAGTGGGGATTCATGACAATTTCTTTGAATTGGGTGGCGATTCAATTTTAAGCATTCAAGCGATCGCCAAAGCTAAACAAGCAGATATCCAACTAACGCCCAAACTATTATTTTCTCACCCGACAATTGCCGAACTTGCCACCGTTGCTACTACTACATCAACAATAAACACCCAGCAAGGGCTAGTAACAGGTTCAGTACCGCTTACACCGATTCAACACTGGTTTTTTGAGCAAGAAATAACCGATCCTCAACACTGGAATCAAGCGGTACTGTTGCAAGCAAAGCAAAAACTACAACCGGAGCTATTAGCCGCCGCCGTCAAACAACTAATTCACCATCACGATGCTTTGCGCCTGCGCTTTACCTTTATTACAACAGGTTGGCAGCAAGTTAACGCCCTACCAGATGAAGTTGTGCCATTTTCGCATATAGATTTATCTACGCTACCAGAAATCGATCGCCTTTTGGCAATGGAGACAACGATTAATCAACTGCAAGCTAGTCTAGATTTGGCACAAGGTTTGCTCCTGCGCGTCGCCTTATTTAATTTGGGTAGAGAACAACCCCAGCGCTTGCTCGTCATTGTTCACCATTTAGCTATTGATGGAGTATCTTGGCGGATTCTACTTGCAGACTTGCAAACAGCGTATCAACAACTAGCTTTACCACCAAAAACTACTTCTTTCCAAGCTTGGGCTTTCCGCTTGCAGGAATACGCGCGATCGCCATTATCCAAGCCAACAATGCAACAATCAACTTCGCTACCAGTAGATTACCCAACTGGCACAAATACCGTTGCATCGGCGCAGACTATTAGTATTTCCCTGACTACCGCAGAAACACAAGCTTTATTGCAGGAAGTACCCAAAGCTTACAACACCCAAATTAATGATGTGTTGCTAACTGCATTAGTCCAAGCTTTTACACAGTGGACGGGAGAATCTGCCGTATTAATCGACTTAGAAGGACACGGGCGGGAGATGTTATTTGCTGATGTAGATATTTCTCGAACTGTTGGCTGGTTTACTTCATTATTTCCAGTGCGCTTAGATTTGGAAACACTCGAACTAGGGGCAGCATTAAAGTCAATTAAAGAGCAATTACGGCAAATCCCTAATAATGGCATTGATTACGGCGTACAGCGCCACCTCGCTAAAAACTTAGAAATTGCTGTTTCTCCGCAGGTATCGTTTAATTATTTAGGTCAATTTGATGCCACGCGAGCGCAATTATCCCTTTTTGAACTAGCACCAGAAACCGAAGGTATAACTCGCAGCTTGAAAGGAAAGCGCAGTCATTTATTGACAATCAACGGTTTTGTTAGCGAAGGGAAATTACAACTAAGTTGGACGTATAGCAATGCTATTCATCAAGCTTCTACTATAGAGAACTTAGCACAAGGATTTTTAGGAAAATTGCGATCGCTGA
>Ga0115851_100185_pt1 | contig 23109 bp, 19 predicted proteins | sample InSIn2gowninarea_FD_83865 | JGI IMG/M metagenome (GOLD analysis project Ga0115851, IMG submission 83865)
TTTAAGGAACTCGATATAATCAATTGTTGCATATAACATGTTTGCAATGCTGGTTTGCTTGTCTATGTTTTTCATAAGTTGTTGAAAATTTCTTGTCTTTTCACTGATGCATCTTCTCTCCTTTTTTTTTATTATTTTGACTATGCTCGAACGTGGTTGGCTAATGATAATAAGGATGAAAAGAAAGTAGGGGAGAGGGAATTTAATGGGCTTGTTGATGTCTACTAGAAGATATTGAAATCTGATGGAATTATGGCCCTCTATTATGGGTTCAACATTTCTTGTGTGGGGATTATAGTCTATCATGGTTTATATTTTAGAATGTATTATTCTCTGAAACCTGTTGTTTTGATTGGTGATCTTTAGAATAACTTCCTTGCAATTTTTCTTCTTGGTTAGAGCATTGTTGGCCCTATCCAGAGTTATGGTGGCTTGCAGAGTGCATTTATGCATGCTTCATGTGCAAACAATGTAGCTTTGGCTCCCAACCATTCTTTTGCCTTTATTTCAGTGCCCGCATAAAAATGTGTTACTAGTTTCATGATTGACTTTCTCATGGGAGAGGTTTCTGCTACAATATCAAAAACTATAGTTGCCCCTATTAAGTGTGTCAAAATTTGATACAAAGCTAGGATGAAATATTGAAGTTTGGATGCCTTACTGAATCATACAAAGTGATGAGGGAATATTTTGCTAAGAAAATGAAGGATCGAATAGTTTTCCTAGCAATAATCAAAACATATCTTCAATTTTTCCTCTCTGTATCATTATAGCTATTTCTTATTCAACTATTTTGTAAATCATGCTATGTCTAAGACTAGTCCTACCCTTATTTCTAGGAATTCGATTATGCTGAAGCTAACAACTCAGGGAAAAATAATATCCTTATATGGTAAGCTACCTCCTTTGACTGGAATATCAGAGTGCCTTATCAATAGAGTCATAGAACGGAGAGCCAAGTAGTCATGTTTCCATGGGATTAAATCAGCAGTTCAACCGAACCTAATCACCTTCCAAAATTGCAATGGAGAAGCTACTCCTCGACTTGGTTCCTTGTAAGATCCGAGAAAAGAGAGGTTGTGCAACACATCCATGAAGTATTGTAGAAAGGGTATGAAGAACACGCATCAGTGAAAAGACAAGAAATTTTCAACAACTTATGAAAAACATAGACAAGCAAACCAGCATTGCAAACATGTTATATGCAACAATTGATTATATCGAGTTCCTTCAAAAACAAGTTCAGGAAATTTTTCAAAATCATCTAAAATGAAATTTTTATTGTAAAATGATTGCATTAGAAACTAATTAAAAAATCTAGAAGAATTGGGGAGATTAATGGAATGTATGTATCTTGAAGCCATGCTTTCAAGGAATTGAAGGAAATAACTCAACAAATTTCAAGCAGTTAAAGGTTACTCAATAAGATTCATGAGGAATATGGAAAACATTTCCTCTAAGAATCAATCAAGTGTTGCACTAAATAGACTCGCAAGTCAAATAAACTTTATGAGGTAGGGTAATTCTACTTCATGGTTTTCCTCTCATCTGGGTGACATGGGTTTGCCACAAGTTGTGGACAAGTTTAATATTCTCGTGGGCTCTTCCACTGATAGCTTGGGTGGGATCAGTTCATATGATGGTAGTTTAAGAAATGAAAATGGAGTCCAACAATACATGTCAAGATTCTAGGTTGGATCATGGGATGATCCAATGATATTTTCTAAGGGCTTGCAGACATACAGGGATCTTTCACTGCAGAAATTGTTATTAAGAATATTGCCTCAATTCTTGGCTTGGATGCAAATGTTATAAGAGAAAACAACATAATAAACTTGGCATGTGGATTAAATTCAAAGTTGGGATTAATGGCAAAAGGAGTTGTAACCTTACAGACTTTTGAAGAAAAAATTATTGGGTTCAGTAGCTTGAGCTCTTTCCTCATTTGCTGAAGTTAGTGCTACAAATTAGAGACTAAGATCTATTATCACTAATAGGATGAGTTCATTCTAGTATACGGAAGCAAATATCCTTTTCTACAGGTTGAAATATCAGTCCCTTAATTCTAATCATCAATGGCCATACTCCGATATATTTATTCAATGTTTTGAAGTGAAATATGAACATGTTATTAATGTTTAGTTGTTACTAAGAAAAGGGGTGAATTTATCTTTTGAGAAAGGAGACAAGTGATAGGGCATTCCAAATTCAATTCCAAAGAATTTGAATCATGCATTTCAAAAAACAAAGGCAAAATATTAGCACTAGTGCACTAATGCCCGATTTCAACGCACAACACTTGTAAATAATTTAAAGTTTCCAATAGATAAATTAGAGATATTATTTTATGTTTTGTTATTATTTAGAATATTATTCCAAAATATTATAACAGTTTAGGGGAGATTTATTATATATATTCTTTCATTTGTAATTAAAAAGGGTTGGATTTTGATGCCAAAACCCTATTACTTTCTAGAACTTTTATTACATAATTCCTAATTGAAGTATTCTAGCTCTAGTTCTTGACAGAAATTGTTTTTCCTGTTGTTTTTCCAATACTTTCATATCTTATTTATGCATATGTTCAAATTACCATAGGAGTTATGGGTAAGAGTAGATTGAGTGTCGATCTCTCTAAAATCCCCTACAAAGTTATAATCATTTAAAGAGATTAATTAACTGAACTGTCTGTCTTGGTTAGTTCCTCTACATCTTTTAATTATTTTCTTCTGTCATCTCTTGAATTTGTTCTATTTGGCTATAGAAATATTATATACACATACGCTATGTCTAGTTGATTAAGTATTCAATATGACTACTTAATTATTATGAATTATCTTATATTCTTCTATCAAATTCTTTAAATGTCATTTTATTATGTCAAAGTTGATGCTGGCACTTTGACCAAGAACTCTACAAGAGAGGGATTTATTCATGGATAGAGATTGTGTAATCATCATCAACCACCAACAATAAATTATAGATCTGACCATTGTGCTCCATACACTGTTGCCGAGTGACAATGAACAATGTTAAAAAAGGCCTCGTGATATTTGAGGGAGATCTCTTTGGTTCAAGGGCCAATTTGAACCTAAATACTAGTCAAGTTGGTTTCTTGACATACATTTGCAACCCAGAAATTCCTGTGAGAAAAAGGTACAAAAAACTCCATCCATGGCTATGCTAAGTCATAGACTTCGTACTTCAACCTTGATTTTTTTGAGCCATGTATATTCTATATACTTCATGGCTATTGAATCTATTGAGATTCACATAACTCCCGACTCATTTCTGTGTGAAGCATTCCATCCTTACAATATAGCTAATTATTTACAACCAAAAAGCCTCTAAATCCTTGAGATTATATGCGTGTGCCTCAATATCTTATGAGGAGGAGCATGTGATTTACCCCTTTTTTATTTATATAACCTATCGTGCCCACATTTTAGAAATATCTCTTTGTATACATATTGTCCTCTATATAGATTACAATAATTTAGACATGCATTATCTGTTATGTACTCAACACCCAACATTTTCAACAACTATTTTTCTTCTTTGCAGGTACCAGACAAGGCATTATCACTAAGAACGTTATGTTTGAATAACCTATAGTCGGTGGGCAATATAGATTTACAATTTCAATATTTAACGTTCATAAAATTGACCATTTTTAATGTTGAATATGTGATAATATTTCTCAAAATATAAGGGAATTTATCATTGTCAATTACCTCAATATTTCCAAGAAACATGCATTTGAAATTCCAAAATTTTCTTTTTAGTTGTCCCGTGACATCATTGTCCCCAACTGGGTATAATTTGACTGGTCACCAAGTCCAAAGAGAGGGGTGGTCGAAGCAAATTTTAGGCTTTCAAATAAGGTATCAGTGATATGAGCACCTTCCACTAGCTCATCATTCTATAATGAACCTAACAACATTGCCTCCATGGTAGTCGTATCCCATAAGTAATCATCAATACAATCTTTATTCGATTGCCTCCATTGCTAACTTGTGATGAAGAACTACTATTGATGTAGTCATTCCTAATTGGTGAATCTGGACGTAGTGGGAATTGAATAGGTGGTTGATTCAACAATTCTTTGTATGCTTCCTCACCATTTTTTGGTCTTAATGTAACCTTCTCTCAATTTGACATTGTAGTGGGGTTCTCCAGAAGATGGTAGGTGGGTTGCTCATCATCACTATAATACTAATTTCAAGAAATATTAAACATTAGTACATCGATGATATTAGTAAGAACAAGAAATTGGTTTGTTGAAATCACATTATTCCAAATAATTATTACCACCACTGACCCATGATTGCAGCTAGAAGATGCCATGTTCCAATTGGCAAGGTGAAATGGCTATCCATTTTCATCTACCAACTACTTGTATGTTACTCCTAATAAGGGCTTCCAATGTTTTTGAAATTGTGGAATATTTTCCATATCTGAACTCGATTCTGAATATTGATCCTACACATTTGGATACATTTTTATTCAAATTGACATGGATAAAATAAATCAATTAGATAATTGAAATATAAATAAAATTTGAACCTACTAGAGAATCTGGAAAGGGAGAACTCTATGAAGGACTTTGGGCAATATGGAATGAGATGGAATTTGAAGAATTGGTAATTTGATATTATGAGATTTTCTACCAGTATTTGAGAAAAATCAACAATAAATTTTTGTGTACATACATAAAATTAATTTCGAGAACCATATAACCACAATTTGAATTTAAATGTAGTTTTGTTGTCGCTACTACAACACCCTCCAAATTGTCACTACATTCAAATTTTGGAGCTTACTATCATTATCAAATCTAGAGTTGCTTTGATATTCAAGTGTCATGTCATGTTGTTTTATGTGTTTCAAGTGTCTTTCAATGGTCTCAAGTGTCATCGCATTGATCATAGCATCTTTTATTGCATTTCATGGTCATAACATCTTTGTTGTCGCAAAACGACACTTTTGGGTCGCATATGCACACACTACACCCGTTGCACTTGGGGAATGGGTATAAAGTGATGTTTTGATGAATATTTACTTGTGTTAATGTTTTTTAAGTTTTCTTGATGAGTTGGTTTGTGTCACAAGTGGTTCTATGTCTAGACTCATATTTTTCACCCCTCGACCCATATCTCAGACTTAGACAAATTTGTGGGTCAAAGTGAATTCATTAAGGCCAAGAGCGCATACGTGCACTCTGAAGACTAGATGAAGAATCCTTCATTGTTGAAAAGTGCACCATGCACCATACAAGAGAACTATGTGCACTCCTCAACCCTTTTTTCCCTTCCTTACTCTAAACCACACCCTTCGAAAGACCAAGTATTCCTTGAGTGCACTCCTTCAACTCGAAGAAATGTGCCATCCTTGAGTGCATAGGCACACCCTGGAGGCCTTAACCTCCACCATTCACCCCTACCTGATACACCATGCACCCTCTTGGACTTTTTGAGTGCATGAGCTCACTCTGAAGTCACAAAGCATCAGCCGTGAACCTTCAGGAATGCAACCTGTGCCCTCCTTGGCCTCTTGAGCACATGAACACACCCTAAAAGTATGAACCCTTCATATTTAAACCTTCAAGAGTGTTCCCTACACCCTCCATCTTTCCCTTAGTTGCACAAATCACTTGGGAAGCCCAAATATTTCCCCTTTTTCCTTAGGACTTGTGACATGCACCTTGCCTTGATTTTATTCTTCCTTTCAGTGCATGAGTGCATTTTGAAGCCCTGAAGCCTCTCCTCTTTATCCCTTCAGACTTTCAAAATGTACCCATGCACCCTTAAGCCCCTTTTATTCCTCTTAAGCACACTGAAAATGTATGGACATAAAATATTCATGAAACATGGTATAATAGGAGATTTTTAGGCTGATGGTTTCTTTCCATGAGTGATTTGAAAATATAGGTATTCCAGAACTAGCATGGAAAGCACACGCAAGGAATATTGGGTGAGGAGAACAAATAAAGGAAGCTCAAAAAGAAAAAGGAAGACACCATAATACCGATGATCAAGGAAACCCCAAAGACTCCATTTGATCAAAGACCCTTTGGAGGGTAGAAGAAATCAACAATTGAATTTGCATGAAGAATGAAAATACAGTTGGCAGCCATGTCACCACTAGAGAAAGTCCATGTAATCAGTCACTATCAGTCCTAGTCATCCAAGATAGTGACATTTTAAGTACTATCATGTGATGATGTGGAAGTCATGATGTATTATTATAATGATTGAAAAGTACAAATAAGTGGAAGACCAAGAGTTATGTATGAACCAAAGAGACAAGGAACTCCAAAAGGCATGTAATACCAAAATTCATATCTAATTCCAAAAGTCATTTGGAATTCCAAAGGTTGTAGAAGTCGAAAATCCACTAGAAGTTAGAAAGTAAAGAGTCATGAGGATGTGAAAGGTCATTCCTCAAGTTATAAATAGATCCTTATTTCTCATGTAAAGGTATTTTAACCTTGGATTCTCCCACAAGTCATTAGAGAGACATAGTTAGTATTTTTGGAGAGAAAGTAGTGGCTCTAACTCTCCACTATTGGAGCTAGTGGTGTTCACTGAATTTATGTATATTCATACTTTTTCTTAATATTGAAGCCTTCTAGGTCAACATGTTTTCGTACATGGATTGTGAATATTTCTAAGACTATTATTTGGATGTTTATGGTTCATGTTTTCTTTCATTAGTACTGGATTAATTGAATTATTTCAGTTACTTTGGTGCTACTTATTGGAAATGTGTTGTTATGTTTATAATGATCATCATATCCTTGTGAGCTATTTCCCTTGTGAACTATTTCACGTGTGTCTCCATTAGGGTAGTAATATTACTTCTATCTTAGAGGCTCACTTAATTTCCCCCCACGGTAGAAGAACCTTGATACATCGATAATTGAACATTCACAAGCCATACTACCTTGCTCATTTGAAAGGACAATTGTGCTTCTCTCTCATGCTGACAGCTAAAGCCAAGGCATATCTTTAAGTAAATGAGATTCAGGCCATATTTTGGATGGGGATCCTTCACCAAACAATGTGTGGTCTAGTCGGGACCTTATATCAGGGAGATCCCTTGTGTGTTGGTGGTGAGGTATTACAAATGATGGAGATGAGGTATAATGATGTTTCCTGAAGGCTTTTCCCTTATAAATTAGAAGGCAGAGTGGCATCATGGTACCTTAGTTGGCTCGTAAATTAAATACACACCTAGAGGGGGTTTAAAAAGATATTTCTTGAGAAGTTTTCTCATGAAAAAACTATCGCCATGCTACTTAAAGAGCTCAGAAGCATGAAAATGGGGGAAAAGGAGCAAGTGAAATATTTTAATAAAAAATTCAATTGTATATTCAATAAATCCCCCCCAGACATGAAACCACTTGATTCGATTTCCATTGATTACTACACAAACTTACTTGCCCAACAATATTTCCGAGTTCATAAAGAGAGTGATCACCATTAGCACAAAACTTAGTAGGAGTGATCACCATTGAGAAGGACTTCCGCATGATTGGGGTCATTACAAGTGATGAGGAATGAAAAGAGTCCAAATAGATTAGTAGGAAGTAACAAACCTATTCTAGTAAGGCTAAAGAGAAGGAATCATCAGACATCAAAAGCTTGACCAGGATTGTGAAGATAATCACCAATGAAATTTTAAAACTAAAGAAAAAGTCAAGTTATACTTCCATGTACAACAAGGCTCCTAAGTCCTTCCCTTTTCAAAGGACTAGTAGTAACAACATGTTGTAGTGGCTACAACCACCCTCCAAATTTTTTCCTTAGCTTCATTTTGGAGCCTCCCTAAAAACCATCCTCAGCATCATGTCTTGTACTATCAAGTACACAAACTTCAGTGGTTTTCTAGCAGCATGACAACCTGTGTATGATAGCTTGTTGCATTCCCATCACAGGCTACGTCCCCAAACTTGGTCCAACTGTAGGCTGAACAACTCCCTTAAGAAATTGTGCAATTCTAGAGGGGAACCAACCGTCCCACTAGAAACTTTGCAATTCTGGAGGGGAACCAACCTTCCCTCCATAAATTGTGAAATCCTGATTGGAAGCCTTCTGGCCTCAGGAATTGCATAATTATGCCTCTCAACCTTCCCTCGAAAAACTACACAATTTGACCCAGTAGGACTGCTCAGTCCACAAATTGCACAATCCTAGGAAACAAGCAGCTACTCAACCTAGAAATTAAGCAAGCCCTTTGGGTAGCTAGCCCAACTTCCTCCCAGAAACTGTGCAAAAGTTACCCTTAGTCAGGCAAGCTGTTGCATGTGCAATCGGGTTGACCGGTTCCACCCGGGACCAAGAAAACTTGACTTGCATGCATGGGTTGCGTTTTACCGAAATAGCAAAAGGAAACATGCAAAAAGCATCCGTAGATTTTAGGGAGCTATTTTTATCAGTTGGAGGTTACATTCAAATATCATTTTTGAATCTTTCCTCCAAGTGTCGCTTTTTCCTCGATCTATGGCATGCGCATCATGAGCCTCAAACTTATTTATTCAACGCTTCAGAGCTCACTTCTTCACATCGATTTTGGAGCCCTAACATCCCACATCATATCCAGGAGTCTTTGAGACATCCAACTCAACTATTTCTAGGTAAGTCCTCTTAACTTGTCCTTTGCAACATTTCTGTTGCTTTTTGTTTTTTGGCTTGTGTGAGTGTTTTCTACTTGATTTCTATGAATGTTTGCTGCCGTTTACATGCATATTAACTTGTACTAGCACCATTTCAGTTTTTGTTAGTGTCTCACTGTTGTCACATGCATGACATTGTTTTTCATGAATGGTCACCGATTTGGCGACTCACTTCACACACATGCATGTTGTTACATTTTCTGAATCTTGCATTCAATGTTTGCATGCAAGGTCATTCACTCTTGCCTACACTGATCCAGGTCCAGGTGTGACGAATGACCCTTCCAAGACCTTTTAATTTCTTGATGTGTTAAATTTCATTTTTAAAAGAACATAAGTGAATACATCTGCATTTTGTAAAGAAGAGGAATAAGACAATCATTAGCACATGAAAACATAAGTCGTCGATAACGAAGTTCATCTACGAGGGACTACGTCTCTGGGCCCTGGTGTCAAGATGGTGTAGGCTACTGCATTAAGTGTTGTCAATAGTGATGATGTACATAGAGGTGATGTCATTATCATACAAGGAAAAATTCCCTCATGTAGGAGTCGCTCCAAGAGATGTTCCGCTATAGGAACTCTCAGTCAAAAAGACTCCTATCAGTATGACACATACTCATGCATGATGAGCATCCTGCCAACATGGCATAACAGGGATCTCAACGCAAAACATATGTGATGACAACATGAGTATCCCATCAACCAACAAAGGGATCTCAGAACAAAACATGACAAATCATGACAACATGTACATCACACAAATGATTCTGCATCACGTCAAGAAGGAATCATGAAAATAAGTAATAAACAAGATCCCTCATCAAACATCAAATAGGGATCTATGCAGCACAATGCATAGCAAAAAGAAGTACATGAACATGCTGCATATACCTCACATCGAGGGCCATCTAAAGAAGCAGATTTCAAAATGCTGAAGTCGTTCATGCCATCAATCTCACGGCGTCAAATCGCATGGAAATGATTGCTCGCTCATGAACGCTGACACCTGCACTCCACTTAGAAAAGTGGCTAGAAAATGAAATGAGAAAATGAAAAATCTGAGCACACCATCAGATTTGTGGCATCAAATAGTGCAAAATTGATTGTCAAATTTCTGAATTCTGAGAAAATGAAAATCTGGGGCTTAAGGAATCTTTACATTCCCCCTAGATTCCTCAAAGATTCCCTCCTCTAGGTCCTCTGCAAATCGGCTGCTCAGATCAGGAAACTGACTGCACCATCAGGTTCATGTCATCGAGAGGTGTAAGATCGACAAAAAGTTTGTCCAATTTGGACACTGCAAAAAATTTCACCCTCCTGGAAATTTCATTCAGTCATGTTCCGCCTACATTAAGAAATTAATTAAAAAATATTCTGCCTCATTTTCCATGACCACTCCTAGTTCCTCCATCTTCCTGGGTACATTATGCAAATGAGTTTTTATATTAAATCCTAGGCAGATTTCTCAATAAATCAATTGTGTTGAGTCGGTTTAGGATTCGCTTATTACGAAGTAGGTCGGGATATCAAACCCCACCTCCTCCTTTTTACATAACAAAATCTATTAATTTTTAAAAATGCGTCGGGTTGTTTTAGTGAATGATGGTGGTTGAGGCTGGGTCCACACCCCAATGGCCGACCCACCTTAATAGATGCTTTTTTGTTTAAGTGGGTTGGGTCCTTGCCCCAAGGGCTGGCCCACCCAAAAACTCTACTCCGTTGGTTTCAATTGTTGCGTGGGAGGGGCCGGGGGTCATGGCCCGCCCCTCCACCAAAATTATGGTTATGTGGATAGATTTTGAGAGGCGTGGGGTGGTGGGGGTGGTGGCTCACCACCTCCCCTTTTTTTATATATTTTTTTAATTTTTCATATAATAAGGTAATTTTGAAAATTTTGAAATTTGGCCCAAGGAGTCATTTTAACGAGGAAAAAATTTCACCTAGAATTTAGCCAGAGTTGGCCAGATTACATCCACCAGAGAAAGTCCAAATTGTGTCTCCATTAACCTTCCTAGTCAGTAAAATTCAACCAAAACTTTGACTGCCTCTATCTTCCTCATTTGAACTCAAATTGATGAACCGTTCACACCACTGCGATCATGATGACAAAATATTTAACATGAACTTGGTTTGAGCATAATCCAAACACCTTGATTTTTGATCTTTAATAAGCCCTCTTTGTCCCGTGTGTGTCTCTGGAGCCACCTGGATCAATCCTCCCCACTGAGGAGCTTTTAGTCCTCCAAAAGCATGAAAAACAATCTGTAACTTTTCTTTACCTTGTCTGCATCACAAGTGTCCTAAAAGGCCTCACTTCCATCTCCTTCACCTTTGTTCTTCGGAGCCTTAAGCGATGAGCCGACACCTGCAACCTATGAAGCCTATAGTAGATTGTTTTGAAAATTACATGCTTGATTTTCATGACCAAATAATGACCTAAGCATCCTATACTTGCCACGTGTTCATAACACATACTCGGTGGTCAAGTTTACATCAAGATGGACGCAATACCCCAACTACGAAAACAAGACCAACATATCATTGTTGCTTCAACAAGTGATGGAAAACTCATCATCACTGCAACACATGATTTACAAAGTAAGGCCAACACTATTTGATTTGACAAGTGATGGAAACATGACACCACTTTCATAGTTTACCATGCAACTCAAAATAATATCAAATATCATTGTTGTTCAACAAGTGATGGAAACATATCATCACTTTTACATTTTAAAATGCAACAAATGATTTAAAAAAGCATGACCATGAAATGCTAACATATCTAGAAACCATTTTTCACTTATCAAGGTGAATGGGTCGCCTCCTTGTGGTGATTTTTCTTGTCAAACAATCGTTTCACCTAGTTCATGCACCGACACTTTGTCTTTAAGGCGATGCTCTGGATGGAGCCTCTAACAAGTGGCTTTTTGATGGCCACCTTTGTCACAATGACTGCAATACATCTTCTTCCTCTAGATCTTCTTACCATGTTTCTTTCCCTATTGTTGAGAGGGTCTTTCACACCTCATCCTTTTGTGTGTTGCCATTCTTTTCCAACACTTAGAAAATGTATGGTTATGTAATCCACAAAGGTACATGTTTTTTGATTCCATGTTTTATGTTCATCATTAAAAACATGATTACAATCGAAATGAACATTCGAATGTCCAGAGTGGCTATACCTTTCCTTGTTCTTTCTGGTGTAAGTATGGCAATGAGAGCTTGCCTCAGCTCTTTCCCTGCAATGGGTGCTACCATGGGATGATGGTGATGTGTTCCCATCATTCTCTTTCCTTCATGATTTCGAAGATGTCTCGGAATTATTTGACACCTTCGAGCATTATCCTTTGGTGCATCTCGAGCCTGCAAATTGAGGTCTTTGCGTAACCTCCAATGGTTGAGTTATGCCTTGGTTATTAACACCAAGTTCTTTTTCCTCCTTGTGCCTCATCCTAGTAAGGAGCCTCATGTTTGTCGTTGTAATTAGGATTTCCACATCTCCAACAGAAATCATACTATGTGATGATGAAACCTTAAAAGCAAATCAACATCTTTTACCTCCTCTGTAAATTTGGAAAGAACTAATGAGGGCTTCTCATCATCTGTTGTTGGTGGTTTGCTAGTTGTCTCAGCACATTCCCCAACTTCCTTTCTGACAAACCCAAGTCTTGTTCGACAGGGTAATTCTTCTACTTTGATGGGGTTGACATTGCCTTGGCCATTAACACCCAAGCCTTTTCCTTCATACCCCATTTCTTCAACAGTTTGGAGCCAATTCTTGTGGTATGATTTTAAAAAACAACAAAATCATCATCAGGACACATACATGAATTCAGAGAATTAATTTTTAGCTCACTTGGGTCACGCTACAGCTTTTCCAAGGCATCATCCTTTGCTTGCAGTTGTTGTAGCAAACTATGTTTTTCCTCTTTATCATCATGTAGATGCATCTTTAATTCAACGTTCTCTGTTTGAAGACTTTGGTTGTTGTGCTTCAGTTCTTCCAGGGTCTCTTCGATGGCTTGCAACTGAAGCTGCAATTGCTCCTTTTCCTCTGTCTCTTTTTGTAGAGTTTCATACATTATTTCCACCCTTTTGGAAATTTTTAGCATGGCCTTGTACATTGCTTTTTCACCCTCTGTCGCTACATGTTCCATTGTTCACATTGCAATTCACATCCATGCAAAGACCGATCTGATATGACTTGATCTAGGTCTAGGTGTGACAAAGGACCCTTCGAAGACCTTTTACTTTTGTGATGTGTTAAATTGCATTTTTAAAATAACATAAGGGAATACATCTGCATGTTGTAAAGAAGAGGAACAAGACAATCATCAGCACCTGAAAACATAAGTCGTTGATAACAGAGTTTGTCTAGGAGGGATTACATCTCTGGGCCCTGGTGTCAAGATGGTGTAGGTTGCCGCATTAAGTACTATCAATAGTGATGATGTACATAGAGGTGATGTCGTTATCATACAAGGAAAAATGCCCTCACACAGGAGTGGCTCCAAGAGATGTTTCGCTACAGGAACTCTCAGTCAAAAGGACTCCTATCAGTATCACACATACTCATGCATGATGAGCATCCCGCCAACATGGCATAACAGGGATCTCAATGCAAAACATACATGACGACAACATGAGTATCCCATCAACCAACAAATGATCTCAGAACACAACATGACGAATCATGACAACAAGTACATCACACAAATGATTTCACGTCACATCAAGCAGGAATCATGGAAACAACTAATAAACAAGATCCCTCATCAAACATCAAATAGGGATATGTGCAACAGAATGCATAGAAAAAAGAAGTACATGAACATACTGCGTATACCTCACATCTAGGGCCATATGAAGAAGCAGATGTCAAATTGCTGAAGTTGTTCATGCCATTAATCTCACAGCGTCGAATCATATGAAAATAACTGCTCGCTCATGAATGCTGACACTTGCATTCCACTCAAAAAAGTGGATGGAAAATGAAATGAGAAAATGAAAAATCTGAACACATCATCAGATTTGTTGCATTGAATAGTGAAAAATTGACTGTCAAATTTTTGAATACTGAGAAAATGAAAATCTGGGGCTTAAGGAATCTTTTAGATTCCCCCTAGATTCTTCAAAGATTCCCTCCTCCAAGTTCAATGAAAATTAGTTGCTTAGATAAGGAAACTGACTACACCATTGGGTTCATGTCGCCGAGAGGTGTAAGATCAACATAAAGTTTGTCCAATTTGGACACTGCAAAAATTTCACCCTCCTGGAAATTTCGCTCAGTCATGGTTCCACCTGCATTAAAAAATTATTTAAAAAAATTTCTGCCTCATTTTCCATGCCCGCTCCTGGTTCTTCCATCTGCCTCGGTATGCTATGCAAATGAGTGTTCATATTAAATCCGGGGAAAATTTCTCAATAAATCAGTTGTGCTGAGTTGGTTTAGGATTCTTTTATTATGGAGGAGGTCAGGCAGTCAAACCCCGCCTCCTCCTTTTTACATAACAAAATTTGTTAATTTTTAAAAAGTGGGTGGGATTGTTGTAATGAATGATGGTGGTTGAGGCTAGGTCCTTGCCCCAAGGGCTAAACCACCTGAATATATGTATTTTTTGTTTGAGTGGGTTGGATCTGTGCCCCAAGGGATAACGCACCCAAAAACTCTGCTCCGTTGGTTTCAACTGTTTCGTTGGAGGGGCCGGGGGTCGTGGCCTGCCCCTCCACCAACATTATGGTTATGTGGATAGATTTGGAGAGGCGTGGGGTGGTGGCGGTGGTGGTGAACCACCTCCCGTTTTTCTATATATCTCTTTAATTTTTCATATAATAAGGTAATTTTGAAAATTTTGAAATTTGGTCGAAGGAGTCATTTTAACGAGGTGAAAATTTTGCACAGAATCTAGCCAGAGTTGGCTGGACTCCGTCAGCCGGAAAAGGTCCAAATTGTGTCTCCATTAACCTACCTAGGTAGCAAAAGTCAACCAAAACTTTCATTGCCTCTATCTTCCTCATCTGGACTCAGATTGATGAACCATTCGCACAACCGCAATCACGACGACGAGATCTTTAACATGAACATGGTTCGAGCATAATCCAAACACTTTTATTTTTGAGCTTTCAAAAGACTTCTTTGTCCTGTGTGTGTCTCTGGAGCCACATAGATCATACACTCAGTATTTCCATGCATTCACATTCACATCTACTTTTAGTTGCCCATTGATGGGTCTAGGGAAACTTCACGTAGACTCTACCTAACCAAGAAAACATTATGCAATCATAAGAGGGAAGGCTCTTCCTTCCTCCCAAAAAATGGAATTTCTACCCAAAGACTATCTTTCAATATTGCATTGGGAAATTCTAAGAGGCGGTGACTTCTGGCCTATAAAATTGCGTAATGCAGTCACTAGGCCTGCAACCTTTTCTAGTTGGAATTGCATAATCCCATCAGCCATAAGGCTAGTCTAGATTGTGCATTTCACAATTCCAGCAGCTAGCTAGCCTCCTAATAGCCTGGTTTGCCTTTTGCATAGTTCCATCAGCCAGTCTCCTAGCCTCTTGGAAAAAATTCACAATCCTTGCTAGTCAGTCCCCAAGGATGTTGCATGTCGTTCCTCAAGTTTTATTTTGTTTTAGCTGATATATTTCTTGCCATGCATGTCGTTATGTCTCTAGATCTAGCAGGTGTTTGTCTGCCTCTAAACAGTTCAGGATCAATGGTCTCTAAGAGAGCAAGATCAAATGACACTGACGGAAGTGCAACAGGAGAAGCAGTTGAGCGAGTGTGTACAAGTTTGCCGATCTATGAAGACACCAGGCTGATTGTAGACAAGGACATCAAGCTGAAATGGAAAAAAGTCAATGATGCATTTTCAGGAACATTTGGGGAAGACATCGAAGACACTAATTCTATGTGAACATCCACAAGTTTGACTTGTACCGGATTGCATATAGGTATCCCATGTTCCCATGCGCATACACGATACATTAGACAGTCTCGCACAGTGATCCTGAGGCAGTGACATTGAGCAATGTTAGTGGGATGGAGATTGCTACCTTCAGGGAATAGGATTATGAATATATGTACCATATGTCGAAGCCAATGATCACCATGGAAACACCTTTCAGCATACCCAACAACAATGCCAACTCTAGAGATATCTTGAAGAACTAGGTGAAGGAGTCGACCAAATTTAGGATGACACCCAACAAGATCTACAAGACGAAGATACTACAGATGATGTATTAATACTTGGTAATATTTGCATGTCACTTGTATGGCCAAGAGAGAATGAAGACATTCTTGTAGAGTTTGGTGATCGCATTGGACCAACTGGCCAGTGAAGGCAAAGCATGGAACTGGTTTGACATATTGGCTCACAAGCTGAAGGAATAGGTAACAAGAGCTCGATAGCTACCCAATGGTCAACAAGTAGAAACCTACATGTCTGCCTACATCTTGGATGTAATCTTTGCCCGTCAAGAGTTCCTGGGCTTGAAGTGGGCATGGACATCAGTGGATACCTATGTGAACACTTATTGTAAAATGTTGTCAGAATGCAGCTTTAGAGGAGTTATCACACAACTGTCCAATCATTTTGTCACCCCAGTGTACAAGATGATATTTGAACAGGATCCACCTTGCATATTGAAGGCAACAATGGAGGCACTGATCGATATAGAAAATTGGTATGCTTCACTGTCACGCACCTTCATATAAATGTATAGCATGGAGAAATCTCCGCATGTTCTATCGAAGTTTGCCTTGGACAAGCTCGTCACGCAGGAAGTATCATACCACATCTCGGCAAGGTTGTCATATAGGCTGCACTAGAAGAAGAAGGCATGTTGGCTTGCTCTTATGTTGCAAATTGGGCTATACGAGATACAAAATTTCAAGCATGTGGATATCAAACCAGAAGAGATCAAGAAATATCCATTCCACACTTGAAGCTACAATTTGTATGACCTGCATTGTCTTGTAAAATATCACTACATGAGAGTACAGTTTCAGTGGATCCATGGGGCATGTCATTGGGCAAAGGAGGACCAATGGAGATATTGTTATAACTTCTCCAAGCCTGTTGGAAGCGGGATCCCCCAAGGGCAGTTTCGGGGCTAAAATCCCATGTTTGACTCAAATTTTGTAATAAAATTGTAAAGGCTCTGCATTTTGTGGTTGTGGAGCGCAAAGGTGGCATGTGTCATAAATGGTTTTTCGCCCTTAGTTTTGTAAAGTAAAGTTGGTTGTAAAGAGATTTATCCATGGTTCGCGGACCATGGGATTGTATAAAAAGAGCTAAGCTCTAAGTAGTTTTAGGGAGACACAATGATGAATCATGTAAGAGAGTCATAGCTCTGAAGTAAGAAGTCTAAGTCTTGGGTTCTAGCGTAGGTAGCAGCTCTACAGCTGAGTGCACAGAGGCCTAGGGTAGAAGTTTGTAGCTGAGTGTGCGGACCCCTGCAGCTGTGTGCACAGGGTGGATAAGGTTTGTAAACACTTGACAAATATCAATAAAGAGAAATATTCTATAATTTTAGTGTCTTTGTTCTGTTGATGCATCTTCATATGTTATGTATGAATGTCTTTTATTATGCTTATATGATGCACAAATGAATGCATTTACATTAGATAATTGAATGCAATTACGATTATCTATTTATGTGGGGTAGGATTCTCCGATTGACATGTCCATTATGTACCCCTCTACAGGGGCAGGGTAGCCCAAGATTTGAACCCAAGACTTCCGGTTCGGTGAGACTTCATTTCCACGGCCCTTGCCGCTTGAGCTACCCCTTACTTAATTTTATGTATATATTTTCTTCAATTTATTTTTTTCCAAATTCTTTTATGGTTTATGAGATAATTTTTTTTTAACATTTTTTATTTTTGTCTTTTTTATATTTGTTTTTTAGAGACAATTATTTCATTTGGATTGAAAATTTAATTAACAATATATAAATATGTAGAATATCGAAAATGAAAAATATCAACCTTCTTCTTTAAATATGAAAAACAATAAAAACCTCACTAAAAAAAAATAAAAAATAAAAAATAAAAACAAGATAATATGAAGAAGACCACTTCCAAAATTATTAAATTTAAAAAAATAATTATTACATTTCATACAATAAAAAAATTTAAAGTCAAAAAATAGGCCTTTAAAAAAAAAAAGGTCTAATGCAGAGTAACCACTTTTTTAAATCAGCATGAAAATCACTACCATTCTAAAACGCAATGTACATAAAAAAAATTAAAGTGCCAAAAACTATGCTCTAAAAGGACCATGTGTGTTCTGCATCACCCCTTTTCAAAATCGGGTCACTTTTTTGCTATCTTTACAAAACGGGTAACAGTATCAGTTCCTGTTTCAAAGTTTACATTGTTGCTATCTTTGCGGGATCTACCATCAGTGCTTGTCTGCAAACAACATGTCCTAATAGGGTCCCAAAAGGAACACAAAACAGACACTTCTTTAGATTAAGCGTGATTTGGTATCTTCGACAGGTATCCAGCATCAGGCGCAAGCTTGCTACACGACGTTTCACTAGCCCAAACACGGTCCAGTCATCAAAATATACCTCCAGAAACTTATGAATAAATTCCTTGAACACAGCCACAACTACGCGCGAGAAGATCGTAGGTGCATTTTTCAATCCAAACGGAATTACAGTGTACTAAAATCAACCCCACTCAGTCACGAAGGTCATTTTTCTGCTATCCTCCAGTGTGATTTTGATCTGGTGGTACCTAGAGAACCCATCAGTAAAGGAATATGCTTCCTGGGCGCCTACATTGTCCAACACTTCATCAGCGAATGGAGTCAAGAAAGGATCATGTATGCAAGCATCATTCATCTTTCTGAGATTCACGCATATCCTTATTTCATCCTTCTGATTTTCTCATGTACCACCATTGGGCATACCCAGTCAGATTCTTCCACAGGCTCAATGATGTTTGCTGCGAGCATCTTGTCTAGCTCTAAGCAGACCTTCTCCTTATATTTTAGATTGAGATGGTAAGGTCCTTGCTTAACTAGCTTCGCGTCGAGCTTCAATGTAATCTTCATCATTCCTAGGTCCCCGATTATCCCCTTTATATCTGTAAACTTGGTAGGGAATAAATCCTAGTATTCACGAAGAAATTCATCGAGCTTATCCACCGTCATGTCATCCCAGTAGTCCCCAATCTTCACGAATTTGGGTTCTGCCTCCATACCAATGTTTACTTATTTCATTCTCAACAACGCAGTTATATCATGGTTCTCAATATGCAGTCCTTTAACCTCGTAATGACCATCTATTTCTGGAATGTTAATCTTCCGCGGATCCTCATCTTCTTCTTCATCGGTCACGTTATAGCATTCCAACGTGTGACTTAGCCTAGTAGCCCACTCAGGCTGAATTAGGTCCAAAGGATCCTATGATATCCTAAATATTGTTGCGTTCACTTCTTGTAGCACCTCATCAATACAGTCAAACCTACCTTCAAAACTGAATGTCATTATGAATCCCTCGCACAGAATATCCCATTCACCTGTACCATGCCAGAGCTCTATTTTTACATACCAATTCATCAAGACAACATCTAGGGTGTGACAGAACAAGTGTACCCATTAAGGTTGGGGCTTTTCTCCATAAGCCTAGGTCCATTTGGCCAAATGTGCATGCAGATCATCCTGTCCATCATACTTGTCTGTCATTCACATCTTAGGCTTCTCAAATCGTGTTCTCATCATCCTCCTAGATCCGTGCCAATCATCAAAGCTTCCCTTATGTGTACCCCACCATCTTACAGGTGTAGCACGCAGTGCCCAATCCAATGCCTGGAAGCGCTGCTTTTCTAGTACCTCCCTTTCAAATGCATCCAAGAAGACATCTACCTCATTCAGGCCATCATAAGTATGCAAATTTCTTACCTCTGAGGACACACAATGCAGTAATTGAGTCATCATGTTGTAGTTCATCATAGTCACTTCATGTAACCAATTCTACCAGTGTTCTAACTCTTCATTGGAGTCCAAAGTGCAGGAACTCTCATGATCCCATGTAATTCATCCATCCATAGTGGGATTCACCCAATCTTGGTCTCGTGCCGTTATATTATAGATCATACATTCAAAATCATCATCACTCTCATAATCATAGACTGGGTCTGTATAGCACGATCCTTCAGCAAGGTCTAGGGGTACTATTATGCATAGCAATTTTTGCTCAAATATCATATTTCGCTTCTTTAGGTTGATTACCACGTTCATATCAGTAGCCCAGTCAATTCCCAGGAGCACAAGATAGGGGTTGCTATCATCCACTATCTCTATTACTTCAAAATCAATGAGTGCACTCGTACCTTCAGTATCCACAGTCACCCCCTACATCTGCCCCATGGGGATGATATTCTACTGATTCACCATCCTTAGCTGAATCAAAGACCATTGCAGTATGGGTCTCCCCATCCATTCACAAGTTTTCTTTGGTAGGACATTCGCGTCTGACCCCAGGTCCAAAATACCCTGATCCATTTCATACTCTCCTATCTGCGGGGTCAATCTCATCTCCCATCCCATTCTTGTCTTATGCTTGCCAATCTTTCATACTACGTGTGGCTCACCCGATGCATTTTATCACATCTATTAATGAGATCCTGTAACCCTTTTACAGCCTTACGATCATGCAGTAACTTCATACAGGTCTCCAGGAAGGTTGTGAGCATAGAAGGGTCCATCTCCTGATCAGGCTTATCCTTGCTTCCTGAGGTGGAGGCCTCGGCGAAGCTCTTCTTAGCTTCCATGAAGGTTTCACGTGCGTGCTCCAAATCGAACTCAACCTCCTTTGCCGGAGATGTGTGAACCCATGTACTATCTTCTGGTTGTTTCCCCTTGTCATCTCATGTCGCGATTCCACTTCTGAGCACTATATTTCATTCGGATCCTCTTTGCATGGCTTAGACCTCATCATTTGCAGGTTTTGAGTCGGCAGAGGTGGTAGTGCCCCTTTGTCACGTATCCTCACTATCAGCATAGGACAGTATTCCATTTCATGATCAAACAATGTGCAATACTTGCATGATGAACGTGTTGGGTTAGCGCAATCGCGGGCATAGTGTCATGGTCCTCCGCAATTGTAGCATATCAACTGTCCTCAAGCTCGACTAGATCCTCCTCCGCCTCGGCCTTGCTCGCGCCGTTGAAATCCTATCCACACCATCCCTGTGCTCTATTCAGGGGGCTGCATTTCTACTTGAATCCTATAGACAGGAGTTTTATCCATCATTAATTCATAACTCCAATTATGCTGATCATGTCCTACCGACCTATAAAAGTTGCAGAACAACTGTTGTGGCATCTGTACAAACTTCTGCAGAAAATGATAGTTATCTATGGCATGTTTTCCTACTACCTAACATATAGTGCACTGCAATACAGGCCCCACGCTAGGTCTTGCTTAAGCTTCTGGCCTCAAAGGCATCATACATCCTCCAATAATATAGTTCACAAAGACTAGGAAATGGTCTTTGTCATGACCCTGACTCTTGCATTTCAGGCCCCATACCTCTTCGTACACCTCTGGTCAATCCATCCTGTCCTGCTTTAGATTTTACATCTCAAGGCATATATTTTTCAACTGCGCATGGATCTGTTGAACCCCTAGAATTGGATCTTGCATCGGAGTTTCATGTACTCTCATGGAAATATCCAAGGCCTCTGCCTGAGCTGTTATCTTCTGTTGTGATAGCGCAACCCTTAAGTGTGGCAGTAGCGAAGCCACAAACCACTCGCGATGTTGTCTGTCTTTCAAATTCATGTTGGCTTCATGGATTGTACACTTCAACATCTGATCTGATTCCCAAGGAGTCTCGGTTGATTGCATCACGATCTCCTTGAATCCCACGATCGACTACACCTCAAATTTTGGCCTACTGAACTCTCTATTCAGTGTTGTCTGGATGTCTTCCACTCTAGCATTCGGGTTGTCATTAGAGTACTTGATATACCAGGTTAGTGCGCAACCTGTAGAGCATTAACCAATGTTGCCTTCTTTATATGATCATCTGTAGCACCCTGAGCTTCCCATATAGCTTTCACAACGAACCAGAATTAGTCTAAGTCCTCATTTCCCAAGCCTTTTAACAAAGGCAACTTCATTGAATTTTCCATACTGAATTTCCATGGAGGTGGAGGTGGTACGAGTGAAGACGCAGGTGATGGTGGTGAAGTTGGAGGTGGTGTGGGAAGAGGTGTTATTTGCAGGAATCCTTGTCTTATTAACTGAATAGCACTTCATGGAGAAACCTTCGCTATCCCTTCCTCATCACCTTGCAGAGGTGAAATAAATGAAATATACTCTATACCATTTTTTCCTTCATTCTTGTAAGTTTTTCCACTTCGCGTAGTGTGGAACATCAAGGTAGCTGCTTAACCCATTTTTCACACAATAGCATTTTAATCTAGGTATTCAAAGATTTCACCTACTTACCTCGCGGACCTTTGAAAAAGTGTTTCTCTGCCTTGTTGTAGTTGAGTGAGGTGCCGACCGCAAATTTAGTCACAAACCCCCCTATGATGTGATCGAGCCAATGGTCGATAGCGTAGGTGATCTTGTCCTCAGATGCTTCCATTTTTTGTACTAGTTCTGGAGTCCAAACAGTAGGACCGTCAAGTTTCCACCTTCCTTGGCTATCTGCTAGCTTCTCGATCCACTCATATAGCTCAACTATAAAGGAGAAAAAAAATATTTCATGGATCTCTATGTATAGGTATCTGTCTAACCACTGTTCCTTTGTCAGTCATAGGTTTTTGTTCTCCTGTGCCGTGAATTCATGGATATTTCTATCCAGCTAGTCCCCAATATCCTTCTTAGTTGGATTCTAATGATACGACATCACACATCTCTTACAGATTCTGGTCCCGACAACAGAACCATTTGTTGGCTTGAGGGGGCCTAACCAATGTTCAACGTTAATTAGCTAAACAAATCCCTACACTACTGGCCCTTTCGGCATTAACCCATAGAGCGTGGACTGAAGACTCACCCGAAGCAGTATGGGGGGATGTTGGAACCAAGTTTCCACACCTTGAGATGGTTTTGATGTCATTTGATTCCCTCTATCCATGCCTTCATGCAGGTCGCTTCACTCTAGGGCTTACAAGACAAGCCCCCTATTCCGTCCCTCAATACCTCCGCAAAAGGGTACGCTTGACCTTCGCTCAGCCTGAACTTGCTGCTTAGGTACTTTTGTGCTGCTATTGTAGTGTGTTGTGCAGATTCCCTAGTTAATCTAAGTGACTTGCTTATCTTATCAAGCAATTATAGTTAACCCCACATAAATAGATAATCGTAATTGCATTCAATTATCTAATGTAAATGCATTCATTTGTGCATCATATAAGCATAATAAAAGACATTCATACATAACATATGAA
>Ga0115851_100186_pt1 | contig 23104 bp, 18 predicted proteins | sample InSIn2gowninarea_FD_83865 | JGI IMG/M metagenome (GOLD analysis project Ga0115851, IMG submission 83865)
AGCACTGTTCCAGCACGTCCTATGAGCGGTGTGTCTCCGCGATCCGGAGGAGCCGTTAATTCCTTTTTCTTCGCCATGACGAAGTTTAGACTTCTTCAAGGTCTACACAAGGACAAAATGACTAGACTGATAACAATCAGTTGCCGAAGGTTGCCAAAGACTGTCTTCCAAGATAAGTTGAGCACGCAAAGGTGATCCGCAAGATGGACAAGAAAAGAGGATTAGAAACAAGGCCCGGGATCCAAAACTATGTCGTCGCTAATATACTGCACTACAGTGCCAAGCTTTATTCGCGATAGTGAAGGTCTTCCGCTCGACAACAGTCTGCGAACCGGCCTAGAGTAGACTAGACCCCTTGCAAAAGCAGACCTCTTTTGTTTGTTCCGGACTTCTCTCGTACTCTAGCATCCCGGACAAGTGTGTAACAACGATATCCACGTCCCACGGAGTAGAGTACGAACCCACATCATCGACAATCATTGCCCTGACGCTGATGGTAACAAGATGTTCAATCCAATCCAAACAACATTCCATCAACACTACCTTGCCCCCCAAAGGTATCCAGAAATAGCTTGTAATTCTCTTTCCATACTTACCAGTCGTGTACAACCTAACAGACCCCAGGATTCCAATGTATCTGTCCATCATCGTTACCCACCCAACAGTTGTTCTGTTCTGTTCTGTTCTCCTCCCCTTCAAAGCAAGTCGGACGGACATCACACAACCTCAGCGCCAGATACAAAGCAAAGACAAGAAAAACACAAGACAGACCCAATCCATACATACTCTCATCCCGTCCGAGTCTACCCCAATCCAACCATAAACATCTTCTTTCTTGTTAAACCCAATTTATTCAGCAAGGTTTCTACCTCAGGCAAATACATATGTAGATATGTACCGAGACGAACGCAAAACATAAAAGACAAAATGCATCTCCCGCTAGCTAGCGTAAAGGGGCACCCCACGTCCACCCTCGGTTCACCTGCCTTCCTTGTCAACTCATGTACTGTAACATCATATCGCATCGTCACATTATATAGTTCCATCGTTGAAAAGAAAGTACACGTAACTGCAGTATATAAATAAACGATCGGGGGAAAAGAAGAAAGTGGGCTTATGGACCTGGTTTATGAGCACGTTCATGTACCCACGCAGTTTTCTAAGAACAAGGTAAGGCAAATAGATGGAGATGGAGATGCAACATTAGGATACGGAGACAGATGTACACAAGAGAATGGACATGGTGTTCAAACTCTATACCTACATACGTGGACTAGTCTAACGATTTTCTGGGTTCAACACGAGCTGCAAAGAATCTATGTCTGCGTTTCCACTGGGACATCCATTGATACAATACCAACTGAACGCTAACATCACATCACGCCGAACTACAAATATTTCATCCTTCATGCTTCATGTTCATCCCACAGCGGTTTCAGAGGGCATTTCCACATCCTTCCCATCGATCCGGACCACAAGAACTCTATTCAATTCCTCATCGATCTCTTTCAACCGCTTCTCCCAATCCGATACCTTCCCTAACTTCTCCTTTAACTCGTTTAACTCCTTCTCCACACCCAGCTTCTCCGATTCACTTCCTATTCTCTGCCATTCCCAATCGTAGCCTCCGTCGCCTAATCCCAGCACAAGACTGTATGTGTGGTATTTCTTTAGACTGACACGTGTACTTATAGTGATTAATGTGATTCCTCTCTCTTTTGCTGTCTCATACAACAGACCTTCGACATCGGAAGAGACAGCTGATGTGCCTTCGTCGATGAATGCGTAGCGTGGTTCGTGGTAGAGTAATCGGGCGATACCCATGCGCTGCTTCTCGCCACCGGAAAGGACATCTTTCCACTCCTTTCGTGTGTCCCAGCCACCTTCACGCTCAACGAGGTAGCCTAGGCGTGCAGCATCAAGGATTTGTTGAAGGTGGTTCTCGTTCTTGTTGTTCTCGCGCATATCGAATTCAGTATGCGGGTAGATCACCTGATCTCTTAGCGTCCCGACTGATAAATATGGTCGTTGAGGTAGAAACATGATCCCGTCCATACCAACCTGCCGTGGTCGGGAGACAAGACCACGGTATACAGGCCAGAGCCCTGCAACGATACGGGCTATACTAGACTTGCCGACGCCGTTGGGTCCAGAGATGAGGAGGTGGTCGCTGGAGTGGAGGACAAAGGAAAGAGACTCGATTAGTTCATCGCCACCGTAAGGATAAAGTGAAGGCGCAACAACAGGGACTTCTTCCAGTCTGACACCATCAAAGCCGGAGTGGAGGGTACCTTGAACATCCGAGAGGGAATAGAGTTCTGTGGGACGAGCGCGGCGATGTGTATTGTATACCCCGGCATGGACACGGTGGAGAGTGCTAATCAGGGTGTAGACACGGGACGTATAGCCAGCGAGCTCGGAGAGGTCCTTGATACTGTACATCATTCTCCCACCTGCGTCAGCAAGGGAGAGCATAAGGCGCTTGTTTGTGATGAAATCTTTCATTCGGCCCCTTTCACGACCTTGGCCGCTTAATTCAGGACCCAGCTCTTGTGTGCCGCCTAGACCACCCCAGGCTGGTAAAAAGACTGGAAGAGATGTGATGATATAGCCGAATGCTGACCAAGAGTATTTCAGGATAAAGTCTTCGAGCATGTTATATCTCACTTTTAGGTTGTATATGCCGTCCATCCACTTCTTGAGATCTTGGAATGCACGATTGACAAAGACCTTCTCGACATCACTGCCACCATAGAAGGCGACCTCTTCGGCGTTGGCTATTAGACGGGCGTGAAGACCACGAAAGTCCCCTTCTTTCTTACCCTCCACGGCCTTGAGTTTTCCAAATGGAGGAGATATTCGGCGGAGTAGTGTTGCTGTTGCGATGTAATTCGAAAGTAGAAGTGTTGATGCAAGTGGGCCGAGTGATACATAAAGCTGGTAGTTGAACACAAATAAATCGACTAGCGGCTTGCCTAGAGAAGAATATAATGACGCCGCAGCTGTACAGAAAAGAGTCAGATCTTGAGTTATGAATTGATCAGCACCTTGACCAACGCCGCCATCTAGGTTGCCGAGTTTGTAATAGTTCAGGTTCGGGTTGAGATAAAGGTCATGAATGTATCGTGTCAGGCGCGTACGGAATGCGATGGAAATCTTGGCCTGTAGAAACTTGATCATGCTGTTTGTATACGAGGCCAACGTGCCGACCGACAACCACCGTAGTATCCCCCAAAGGAAAGACTTGCCCTGACCGGTGACCAGGTCGCGCACTATAGCACCGTCGAGACGTGCTACAAGTAAAGAAAGATATGTCCGAAGGACCAGAAACAGTCCATGGCTAAGCAGCAGACCCGTCTCTTTGCATCGAAACCTCGGAACCATGATATTAAGCAAACTCAAGAATTGATGTAGAAAGGCTAAGTTGAGACCTGGTTTTGTCTGTGGAGGTGGTCCATACGCAGGAGTAGACGTCCCACTTTGCAGCTTGGTTATACGAGGAGGAGTCAGGAACAGTCTGCGATGCGCATCGAATGTGGTCTGTTTCGTGGGGTGTATAACGACTTTCGAGATCGAGTTGCCTCGAGGCACGTATATAATCCTCTCTCCATCTCTGCCTTTCAGTCCGCTGTTCTTCCGCAACAGCTTGCGCCCTTGCACTTTGTCCTCATGCCGCTGCCTCCACCATTTGTAGCTGCCATATGTCGAAGAGATTAAAGCAAGTGTAAGAGCTAATGTGGCGATTATCTTGACATTTCGAGGTGTTCGACGTGTCCGCGATCGCAAGAGTGCAAGATATCGAGTGTAAAGGACCATCAAAGGGTCCTCCTTAGACTGTACTGCCATGCTGTGGTGTACTCGACTTCCCTGGCATCTTGGTTCGCACCGTGAACGAGAGATCGAGGGATATAAGTAAATTTGTTTCAATCGTTGAACAGCATATTGACATTGGTTTATTGTACATTAACCACAGCTGATCTTCATGTGCTTGAACAACGACTTCAGACTGCGCTGGCATGTGCTCGGACTGTATCAAGTCCTCGGTCCAGCAAATCAACGTCATGCGGACAGCCAGGCCCAAAGTAGAAACAGTAATAAGGCTAACGCTTAAAGGTTTAGTTTCGATATCGGTACCTCCTGTAGTGCATTGTATCCTGTCACTGTGTATTATCCAGCTCCTCAGAGTAGTGTGTCACCAGGTACTCCGCGAAGACAGCCAACAACTATCATCTGAATTGAGACATGAAATCTAGCTCGTCATAAATGTGTGGATACGACTCTTTCGAAGGATACCAACACGATGGAAGTAGTGGAAACTGTTGTAGTCTGATACTATTAAGTTTGCGTTGAGATGGATAGATAGGATGCCAACCAATGCTGGATCTCTCTGGCACTTAGCTCATGCTCATTCCAGCCAGTCCAAATAGGTTAATCTTTAGCACTGAGACGATATCACTTTCGCTGTCTGCGTCCACATCCACCTCCTTGTTCCCTCTGATCTTGGCTTACTCGATCAGGGCATAATATTCACCTTGTCAAACTTGAGCAGCAACCTATCCTATCCCGATTGCCCATCATTCTCAGGCCGGAAAACAGCGTCACGGCACAGCACCACCATTTTCTTGAAGAACCTCCGCCACTCCAATGGATCGCCCGAAGCTTTCACAAATTCCACCTCAATAATTCCTTCGGCCACGACACCAACCATGATTGAGCCTGACATTAGGCATCCCCTGCTATCCACTGTTTTGATCTTGATTACACATTCATGGTCATGAGCTGCAAACCTCCTAGCGGCAAGTGTTGATGGTATGGGAATTGCTAGTCGTGTAAGGGACTCCAGTATCAGCGGTACAAGCAGGTTGAGAGTGTAGGTCGAGTGAAATTTCGTCATGGGTGTGGGAGGTAGGATGTCTCCGAACTTGCGAGCAAGCTGGGTACGGGTTAGGGGAACCTGCGGGTTGCGTGTGAACTGTGACAAAGTTGGCTCCTCCTCCAACCATACAGGTTGTGAAGACTGTGCGTGGAGGTGACCGTTGTTGTTAGACATCACAAACGGAAGTGGGCCATTCCGAGGCATTGGTTGAGATGCAAGCGGCTGACCATTTACCCTTCGGTGCGATGGCCCCTCCCAATCAAACAGCATATCTTCCCCTGGAGTGACCGGCTGCGTCGCTGATATATCTGCAGCGATAGGATGGAGGCGACCGCCACCATCGATATCCATGGCATCACTATCAGCTCTTGCACCTTTCGTGCGTTGAGAACCGGCAAGGGGATCTGCTTCAAAATTGACATGCAAGGACTCGAACATATTTGTAGCCAAACTGACGGCGTCCACGAGACGACCGTTCGCATTCATATACCTGTTCTTTCTCGTAAACCAAGGATGTCTCCGTACATCCTGAAGGGAGAATCTGGTCCTCACATCCACTCTCATCATGCCTCGAAGCAACGAAAGCACTTCTGTTGGCAACACAGACCAGAGTTCATCTTCCGGTCGACCATTTGTCTGCAAATATTCCGAGAACTCGTTCGGTCGACCATACTCATCTATTCCTTCGACCGGTTTTGACCAGGGCGTGTTGCCGGCAAGTAGCACAAACAACACGACTCCGCAGGACCAAATATCAGCCAGATCAGCAGCATAGCCTGCCGCCTTCGTCGAGCCCTGAGTGCTACATGAGAGTACTTCCGGAGCAACATAGGGAGGACTGCCGCATAAAGTCACTGCCATTTTTCGCTTGCCCCCATACTCAAACAAGGTAGCCATGCCGAAATCGGCTAGTTTGAGGTCACCCTCCGAGGATAGGAGGATATTCTCAGGCTTAATATCTCTGTGGCCCACCCCTCTCGAATGCATGTAAGCGATGCCATTAATCAGTTGAGTGAAGTAGACGTGTGCGATATCCTCCGATACACCCGAATCAGCTTCGATTTTGTCAAACAAGTCACCGCCTTCAGCCAGTTCCATAGCTATCCATGTCCAAGCTGGATCTTCACCGGTGTCGTAGAATTCTATTATGTTCTTGTGCATACCAATGTGTTTGTGTAGGGCGGTCTCCATCTGGAGCTGCTTCTGCTTGATTCTGCCATATTTCTCGGCGAATCTTTTGTTGATAAACTTGACGGCAAAGACAGGATCATGCTGACCGAGAGGTGCAGCCTTTTTAATACTAACGGCGATATTAGTCAATGTCTGCCGTACACATGGAGGATGCGGACAATCATGTTTACCATGCGTATGCTCCCGATCCGATCGTTTTTGACACTATTCGAAATGGTACATTGACGGGCAGCGGTGCTAGCTGTGAATGTGGTACACCACTCATCTCGAAGACGACAGGCGGTAAGACGAATAGTACCTCTGTTAACCAACCGATGGGCTCCCTTGGCCCCAAAGACTCAATATAGAAAGTCAAAGCTGTGCTGCAACGCAATCAATGTCGACGCTCAGCAACGTTATCGATAGAGGCACCACGTACTAATTGCAGGCCGGTTTCATTGTCGCGTGAATCCCGACGCGATGATTGGTTGCAATGACCTTTGACAAGGGCGAGTTGTTGGAGTGACGATGCTCCGTAAACAGAGGCAGGTCGCCGATAAATCATTGACCACGACCATTGTGACTTGCATTTCATTCTCTCATCGTTACTACAACTCTACATAACTGTTCAGAAGCAGAGCATTCGAGCATTCCTTTTCTTGCACAGATTTCACTGCAACGATTTTCATCGAGGAAGCGTTTGGCTTGATCCACACTCTTGTCTGCGTTCGGTCACTTGTCGTTGGCCTTCACTCACTACATTCCTTACACGCAACCGGCAGCACACAAGACCTATTTCAAACTTGCTTTCCAACATGGAATTTGCGACCGATCAAAACTTTGCACCAAACCAATTAGCCATGGCCGAACAAGCAAAACTTAATGGCGCTGCTCGCAAAGCCGATACTCAATCGGTTACAAAACGGTTAGCAGCAGCCGCAAAACACAATACTCTGCAGCATTATACTGATAGCTTCCAGGTTGCAGTCTGAACTCATGACTCTAATGATGTCCCCAACGGAAGGCATCTCGGCTTTCCCAGATGCAGACGGCAACATGCTCCACTGGATCGCCACCATCATCGGCCCCAAGGATACACCCTACGCTGACCTCAACCTCAAACTCAGCTTCGAATTCCCAGCAACTTACCCCTACGCCGCTCCTACAGTCCTCTTCAAGACACCAATCTACCACCCGAATATCGACTTCTCCGGTCGAATTTGCTTGGACATTCTAAAAGACAAGTGGAGTGCGGTCTACAATGTTCAGACGGTATTGCTGAGTTTACAGAGCTTGCTTGGTGAGCCAAACAATGCTAGTCCTCTCAACAACGAGGCAGCGGTTCTACATGAGAAGGATCCGGAGGAGTACAAGAGAAAAGTGTTGGCGAGGCACGAGGATATTGATGAGTAGGCGAGGAGACTGTTTTGGATGATCGAAGTCTACACCTATGAACATAACATTACATTTGGCATTGGAGGTCCCCTGAAGAGGCGGCTTGGATGTTGTTGCTGATTATGCTTCTGGAATTAGCATGGCGTTGATATGGCTTAAAGCAGGCAGGCAGGCAGGTTGTCATCTTTGGTCGGCCATGGGTCCGGACATCAGAGTGTTATTTGGATCTCACATACTATCGAATTTTATCGTTTGTGCGCTATCGTTGCTTCCTCACTGATATAGCATACATTCATTCATTCATTGTTCGCGTCATAAAGTCATCCATCATCGCTTCGTGTACTGTAGGTAGAGAGTGTTCCTAGTGTATTCCTATTTTTCTCAGCGCCGTCCCGAACTTCCACTCCGTCCAAACCCTCACCTATCACCACCAAACCTACAGCTCTTCATCAAACATAAATCCTGCACTCGCACCATCAAGTCCCTCAAACAACGAGACACCCCAGTCTTTCCCAGGATTATTAAACCTCACCTTCCTATCCTCCCCGCCCACGTCCCTCAACTCCTCCCTCGAAAACTCGACCTTCAAAGCCCCAAAATTCTCCTCAATACGTTCGTGATGCACACTCTTCGGAATCACAATCGCACCCCTCGCCACATTCCACGCCAACACCGCCTGCGCAACCGTACAATTCTTGCGCTCCGCCACGCCAACCCAGAACTTATCCTCCAGGATAGACGGCAGATTCGGCGCGACGTCCTTGTACGTCGGATTGAGATTGGCGAGCGGCGAGTACGCGATGACTTTGATATCGTGTTTGACGTGCCAGTCGACGAAGTCCGCCTGCTGGAGGTACGGGTGTGTTTCGAACTCGTGGGCGTGCGGGCAAATGGTGCAGATCTTGAGGATGGTGTCGATTTGGCGCGGCGAGAAGTTTGATATGCCGATGTGGCGGGCGCCATAGGCACCGTTGGTCGCGTGGTATGCGGAGGCCAGGGATTCCATGGCGCGCCAGGTGTCGGTTATGGAGGTGTCTTGGTCGAGGATGGTGCGGCCGGGTTTGTCGGGGAGGAAGGCGACGGGCCAGTGCATGAGGTACAGGTCTAAGTATGTTGTGTTGAGTTCGGAGAGGGTTTTGTTGAAGGCTTTGGGGACGTTGGTGGGGCGGTGCATTGTGTTCCAGAGCTTGGAGGTTAGCCAGTATGTGTGTCGGCGGGGAGCGTGTTTGTTGGAGAGGGCGGAGCCGACGGATTGCTCGTTGCTGTAGGCTGCGGCGCCGTCGAGGTGTGTGTAGTGCGAGGTGAAGGCGGAGGAGATGGCGTGGGATACATCGCCTGGTTTGATGTTCCAGAGACCTAGGCCCAGAGCGGGAATTTCTGAGATGGGTGGTGAGGAGGGTGGAGACGGGTTGATTGGGTGCTGGTCATCGTCTAGTGCATGTCGTGAGTGTTCAGCATAAACCAGGGGAACAAGAAGAGGAAGCAATGCTAATGGTTTCATTGTTCCTGGTGTATGAAGATGTCCTCTCCTCAGCAATTCAGGTTTGTATGCTTCAGGCCAGTCAATCTCGAGTAGGCCGATATTCCAGATCCAAGTATGACAAACTGTTTCTGAGGTTGACCTTCGGACAGTCGTGGTGGTTCTGTCAGCGACGTATCGTGGAAGTTGAAGCTGGTGTTGCGATACCAACACAGTCGTCGTGGTACGGAGTAATGCTACCGAAGCGACAAATGTCGTCACCTCCACCCCTCTTCAATTCCGACGAGGCGTTTCTTACAGGGATACTCGAAACGCGTGGCTGCACATCACTGCAGGCTGAAGTCCACTCCTAACCACAGACTCTCCACTGCTTGTACTGTATTGCTTGATGGGTGCTCTCTGGGCTTCCATCTTTGATTAATTCTTACCCGTTTGCGATTCTCTTCGGATATCTTGGTGGATCCGAAAACAGCCCCTGTCGATCAATATGTGTCAGTATAACCATGCTGTCCGGCTAGGAAGATTGGTCTCTCATACCACTGTCGCCAATACCCAATGTTGAATCAACGCTGTGCAAAGCTGACTATTTAACTAATGTATGAGCATCACCTTGTTGTGCGGTATGCTGTAGCTCTTTTAGCAGTGGCGGTTTCGCATCAATTCATTCTGTTCAGACTAGGGAACACAGGCCAGGAGTGGCCGGATATCGCACATCAAGTCTCCAGGTGGGCTGCTGCAAATACTGGCACGTCTCCCCAGTGTTGCCTACATCTAAAATATTGTAAGTTATGCTTGATCAGTCTGTCAGCGATACATATCGAGACGAGTGTGAAATGCCGCCCAGGAGATGGATTGTGCACAGCACCGGAAATAGTGTTAACAGTAACTTGCACATATAACAGCGATCCGATTGTAGATCTGGCATGAGGAGAGTCGAGGGTCGAGAATCGAGACTCCTACTTCCTTCTCCATGAAATAGATTTCAAAATCTCACCACAACCACACAATTGCATGACTTCGACCGCCTGACTGGTACATTACCGTCGTACGTTGTTCTTCTGGGTAAACGTAGTACTGTGTCGTGCCGCAAATCCAGAAGTCAGTCTGGAGCTCATACGGATAAGACTTGGTAGCATCAGCAGAATTACCTTCATGAATCATGATTTGAACGAAGTCCATGTCAAGGACTGTACAGTGAGGTATTTGTCAATTAATATGCACGCCGACGTAGCAAAGGCCTGGTGTGAACGACAAGTTTGTTACTAACATGCAGCTAACTGTGGCAACAGTCCTGAGGGTCGTCGGTCACTTTGCCGAAGTACGCCGAGAATCAACGAAACAGATTGAGGCAATGCTGTGAAAGGGAAGAAGGTGGTTTGGAAAGAACTGTATGGCTAGCAGAACTGAATCATAAGGGCAAGATTGCTGGTGTTGATGGGAACAACATCTTCGAAACATGGCGAATCATTGTATCATCGAGGTGAAGGCTGGAAGATATCTAGTTCTGAACACATGGTTGTTGTGGCTATGCAACGAACATCGTTAGGCTGCATCTAGTAACTACCATCAAGATAAGCATCAACCCTTCGACTAGAGGGAGACTGAGGTTGTCGACATTTCTGCATGTGGGCTGCCGGGGGTTCCTGGTTCATCGTCCACATGATGGTCTTTTCCTGTGGGGTGAATCGTTAAACAAAATCGATCTTGGCACGGAACGCGGCCTGGGTCGTGAAGTGGCAGGTACTAGTGTCTTTGACGTTGAGATTGGCGAGGTTAGGAGGATCTGTCAATCTTTCGGTCGGACTTTTGTTAGTATTGCAGTCACCAAATGTGGTTGAGAGGACTAGAACACTTCCTTGTACAGGGGGGCGTATGCCCCAGAAGCCTTCGCTGTCTGTGGATATGCTAAGGACAAGCGCAACCACGCGCGGGGATGTTCACCTACGAACACGAGTAGCCGCTTTCATCATCAAGGGTTTGAGGATGATATGTAATCTAGTCAGCTCCGTTTTGGAGCTTTGTAGGCTGCCAATTCAGTCCGCAATGAGCAAGTAAAGCCACAGATTGAGATTCATAAATTTAATCAGCCAGCAGAAGTGCATGATTTGCTGGGGAGAGGTAGTGCATTGGACCCCGTGGTGCTGCAGGTTGCAGGATGAGATGTGCAGTATCGAGTCTCGTTCTTGCGTGTGCCTGACATGATCTCAAATGGATCTCGTAAAGACTTCTTTGAGGCGTCATCGAGTAATGCATGTATTTCGTCGAGTAGGCCATCACAGGCCGGATGTGGTGCCCACCAGCCTGCATGACGCATCCGAAACCTGAACCTTTTGACTGAGAGACGGCTCCTGATCAACAGGTACCCGCGTAACACAGGAAGCTTCTGTGGACTCGATCGAGCGTGAGCACAGACACTGCCAGCCATAATAACTCGAACATGCTCTCAAATACTGGTATGGTCAATGCTGAGACCCTTCAGCTTCATCGCGATCTTACACACGATCTGTTATTTGTGCCGCACTCGTTTGGCGCTGTGGCAAGCTATGGACACCTCGGAGGACTCCCGACGTGCATAACTGCCATTCCGCTATTGGATGCTTGTTCGCTCGCTTGACATATGTTGGCCCAAACATCTTGCTGGTGGCGTAATTGTTGCTGTGTGTGCAGCAAAGCCAAACGCGGAAGACGCGAAAGACGCGGGTGATATGCAAGACATCTTTTCAGGTACACCGCGCCAAATTCGGTTCCGGCACTGATAGCCTTAGAACGGACAAACGCTAGTCACGTTTTAGATTGAATCTTCGATGTGGCTGCATACTAATGGGAGGTTTTTGTATCTTGGTCCGGCAGGGCAGGTGTCAAAAAGTGGTTCGCGATCATTTTCCCCACGAGTGGAGCCGGGTTGGTATGCAATGCAAGAGCAGGGATACAGCTGCATACGGCAAGGCTTGCCACCATGTTTGTCGATTCGTTTGTCCAATGCGGATTGCAGGTGAGTCGGATCTAGATACATCATTATGTTCCTGCAGACGGGGAGTTGCCAGAACAACAACACATCAACAGCGAAATGGTTGCACATTGAGTCAACCACGAATACGAGGTCAGATACGAAGACCCGTAGCTTACCTTGCACACTATAATTTTCATAATCGGATAGAGGCCCTGGTACACCAGGTAGGGCGCAAAAGGACCGCTAGTGCAAAGTAAAGAATTTGACAATGCTGATATTTTGGTCCACAAGTGTTCCAGTTCCACCACCTCGTCTGAATGAGGTCTCACTCACACAAATGAGTTGTAGCACTTGTCCAAAACAGTGTGTGGGACAAGATGTCGTAGACAACAGTATTGTCAACATAAAAAGCCAGAGCATCAAGGCGGCTCTTCGTCCCGCTGGTCCCCCCTTGCTCATCGATCGACCGTGCTCTGAAATTTGCCCAAGGCTTGGAATTGGATGTCTAGCATCTCGTGCCTGAACGGTCGACAGAACCGTGAGGATCCAAAACGCCTTGACCTCTTCCGGCCACTCAGATTTGATTGGACTCGACGGATGTGGTTCCATTAGAAACCACCCACCGGAGCACATTCCAGGCCTTGCGTTCTTACTCAAAGAAGCCATTGAGTTGGGAGTGCTGGGAGAATTGCACAATCACTACATTGACTGCGTCTTCAGGCTCGCACTCGGCTGTCTCGAGCTTCCAACACTCTCAAAATCATACTCATCTGCTGTCTCGAGTCTATTGTTCACGATCCCATCATTATTGACAGCGACCACCCTTCCGCAAGAGCAAGATGGACAACTTCGCTAATGCCTGCCTCGACTCCAACATTGATTTCCTGCAGAACATTGACTCGGACTTCGACAGGTACCGGTCCTTTTCACAGGCAGATATTTGCCCGTCACTTTCGTCCAGCTTCTTGACAATCGATACAACGCAGATGAGTTTTGATGATTCTAGACGAAACTCCCACGTGTATGGAACACAATCACTGCCGTCTCCAGAAGATTATACAACATCAGCCGGCAGTGTAACAAGTCCAATAACGCCTCTCGGACTGTCAGCAACAAGCGTGTTGTACAGCTCAGAAGCATGGGCGAAGGCTTCACCACATGATGTATGGCATCGACATGGCTCAGATGCAGACAGTCTCTGGCTGGCATCAGAGGAGTCAGCTATGGGAAACTGCTTGGTGAACGACCTGTCACAGTCATATTCATCATCGACTGCTCACCCTGAATATTTTCCATTAATTCATCGGCCAAAGAGCACTTCCGATCCTTCGTTAGCAAGAGAGATTTTTCAAAATCCTGGCTCACATCATACAATCCGAGATTTTGAGAGTGTGGTACCTTGGCCAACCGCTAGTCTGCTGTCCCATTCTCAGACAGTCGAGCCAAGCAGGACTTTGCAAGCTATGTTGCCGAGTTCGCCGCTCGCCAAGTTCGAACCGATCACACCACTCAGACACCACCATGAAAGCTCGGTACTGTATTCCAGTAGTCCTCTATCAGGTGCCTCATCGTCGATTCTTGCCTCGCAGTGGGAGATCGATGAGTCCAAGTGTTTCAGTCCGCACGACGTGTCTGCTTACCAGGAGCATGGAATCTGTTCCCAATCGCTATGCAGCTCACCGTCAGTCGAAGATAACAAGCACTCTGACGGTTCGTCAAGGAAGCCTTTTCCTAGAAAGTCAGGTGTCGACTGCGAAGCTGTAATTCCTCAGAATGAATTTGCTTGTTCTGTTCCAGGTTGTATTGACAAGGAGACTGGGAAGCCGAAGCGGTTCAAGAGACAAGAGCACAAGAAACGCCATGAGAAGACTGTGCATCAGAAAGTCGACATGTTTGTTTGTTGGGTCTGTTCCAGGCCTTTCACCAGACGGGATAACCTGAAGTCTCATCAATTCAAAACTCATGGGCGCAAGTCGAACAATCAACGGAACTCATATGTAGCCACATTGGATGCCAGCAGCAGATATTTCGACAAAGACTGGGAGGGTCGGCTGAACGCTGACGGGTTACCAGTTGGTCATCCGTCGCACCCAGGAATCCACTAGGAGGCGAAGGTCCAGGCTTTCGCTCAGATGCTGTAACAACTTAAGGTCTATATTAACCCTCGACCTCGGATGGTGCCTGGTTGGGAATTTTTGATGTCGATGTCGATTAGCCCGTTGCTTGTACTACGAAACGACAGCATGGTCAGTCGGCTTCTTGTACCCGTCTCTCTTACGTTGTCAGAAAAACTTGTCGGGACTTCGATTCTTTATTGGAAATTTGGTAAAGTCGGTAAGATGAAGCTGGTTCGAAATAGGTCTAGCGTGGAAAGAAACGAAATGCAGGAGTACTGTATGTCTTGCAGTAAGCTGCAGACGTTGGAGAAACAAGTGTATTTGTACAACTATTAAAAAGCTGGTTTCGTTGCATATCGAATCTGCACCATGTAAGTTAGTCTTGAAAGAAATGAACAATACGTATCTCAATGGTCCAAACATAGCCTGAGACGCCTCGGGGCTTGCTTCGGAACAAACTTGATATCAGCTGGGAGATTGCTCCCGAACAATTTCGAAGACACAGACAATTACCGGATAACGATTAAAGGTTGTCCCACTGGTCCTTTACCAATTGAACTAAAATTGTTTCCATAATTGGTTTTCTAATGATGTACAAGGTGCTGAGATTTGGAATTAAAGAGTGCACTGCGAGGTAATCTGCGGCACGGTTCTGGGAGCGGAGAATGATTAGGTATAGTCCCACGGTCAATGCTCTCAGTAGAAGTCATTATTCCGAACTTTCTTACCTCAAGAGGAAAGGCATATTGACCGGCTGCTATCATGCAAGCAGCAGCTCGTCGACTATATGTCTCATTATACCAATCTGTATCAGACACGATGCTTTCACTAGTCTAGCTCTCAGTTGTTCTTGACCGACCACCATCACAACCACCACGGAGGACACGACTCTGGAATAGTCTCCACATGCTATCCGGTCGTCGCACTCCTTTCTGTTGGCTGGTAGGTTCTGACGACATCGTGCTAACACGCCCAGATCGAAGCGCCGTGTCGATTCCAGACAACAGCAGAATGTACACCACCATCATCGAAACTTCAAGACGCTATCAATCCCAGTATCATGACCATAGCCCCTCGATCGGCTTCATGGCATTTGATGAACATTCCTGCTTGTTTCCGACTATCAAACGATCCGCCTCAGTCACAGATCCGTAGTTCTCAGAACAAATTGAAGATGATGCCTCGTTCGCAGATGGCCAGTCCACAAACCTGCTACAAGAATTGTCGAATAAAGCTCGACAGGTCTCATTTTTCCGTTCCTATCCAAGAGAGGCCGAAGAGTCTTGAACGGGGAACTCCTTCTCCTACCATTCGTGTAAGTCCCGAGGATATGTTGCAGAGGCAGCAGGCGACGACTCTACCTGGGAGTGGGTGTCAAACTCTGGCGGGGCGGCATTTTCCATTGAAGTCGATACGTTGTGTTGATGAATACGATCGGCTTGTACACTACTTTGGAAAGTGGTCATTGTTGTCTTTTGAGCCGCTCCGTGGTATTCGACACCTTTGCGATGTGCGTCAAAGGAATTATCAGAATTAGTAGTGGTAGGAGTGATCTGCAATTGGTCAGATAATCCTGTCTATGTTGAGGAGGTGGCTTACAACTAGCGCCACACCACTAGCCCGTTCGCCGTTTTCTTCGGTGTCACCAACGACGATAGGGGTCGTCTTTGTCTCTTCAACAGCACCGACATCCTGAGTGCCGACTTTACACTCCTCGCTCTCCTCTGTCCCTTTTTGATGGTGTCGAATAAATTTGTTGCATGGCGCTTCTGCATTAGGGTAAGCAAAATCCTGCTTGTGACGCAATTCCGTATCTAGAGACGAGTCCTTGTACGCACGACTCCTTGATCGATTCAAAAGAGAGCTAGGTGCTCTTCGTAATCTTAGTGTCATCTGTCTGATCTTGTTTGAGCTGTCGGAAACTGCCCGCCGTATGCCAGCTGCCGCACCTCGAAATGCCGTCCCGGCTGATTGCGGCATTGAAGCTAGATCTTTCTCGTTCTCTCGTGCACTCGAAGTTGATCCAACAGTACTGCGCTTGTCGGCAGATAGTCGAGCCTCTTCGTCGGACACGTCTATCTCAGGAAATGGAAAGGAAGCAAAGTTAGAAGTGGTCGAGAAGCGTGGAAAGTGCTTCCAGCGCTGGGGATCAATATGATCGAGAGGTGAAGGTAGGCTGCGACTGTTGGACATTCTAGTCCCGAGCGGCTTTTCTGAAAGGCTTTCGTCTGCGAAGCTATATAGTGTAGGCACAACAGAATCTCGAGACCTCACTAATGAGGAAGCGCTGTCGCATGGTGTGTATAATTCCCGTTGCAACCCATGTCTATGCTCTACAGGCTTTCGTGGAACCATGATTAGAAGTGGCCGATCTCCATCGATAACTTGAAGATCGTGACAATACCGAACATAGAGTACATGTATGTATGCTGAAGCACTTGTTAGACGAAACAAGATCCGTCTTGTGGGTACCTGCGGGTGAACGCTGGTCATGGATGGTGGTGAAATGAGTTGCGGTTAGTTATGACACAGTTGTGGCTACTTATCAAAGGAAGGCACACCTGGCCCAACATCATTGCCGCCAACTGCAGCATGGCGCGTTTCAGACACTAGCTGCAGATCGATGCCACAGCATCAGGTTGTCAAAGGGCAGTTTTGTGGTTGACGATCAGCCCTTCGATCTTGCTAGTCTTGCCTCATCTTCCTTTCTCCTCTCAACCTGGCCCAAGAAATCCATCCGAGTCAGATAGGCATCTTTAGCCTTTGCGTGCACATCCAACTCATCTTTGAGGCCTTCAGCATCAACATGCGAAGCCCAATCCATCTTGCTCTTCTCGACGACATTTAGCTTTGGGCCTCTAAGAGCTCCTGGTTGAGTCTTGATCGAATCATTGCGAAAAGCATCTAAGTTGCTATAATTGGGATCAAACCTTGAGATCTTTCGAAGCGGTCTTTGCACTCCCTTAACATCAGATTCGGCGGTATCCCTCTTGTGTTCCTGTTGAGACAGCCACAGCCTTGCTTCGGCCGAAGATATTGGCACAATCTTCTCTTCAACATGCACCTCTCCTGCAAATCTGAACTGTCTCTTAATGGTAATGGTTTCTTCAGCTGCGACCGTTACGGGCCCAACTTTTTCACGGCCGCCTTGGGATGTTGGACCGGAGCTTTCTAGTGCAACTTGAGCGTCCGATTGTCCTTCCATTCGAACTGGAGGTAACGGACCAGGCTTGTTCATTTCTTCCCAGACTCTGTTCACGTCGATGGTACTCGCAGTTACAGTAGCGAGTGCTTTGACTTGCTTGTCAGCCTTCTCTTGAGCACGCATAGACCTGGTTTTGGCTCGCCATCCTTCGCCCTGGTCTTCATCACTAGACACATGTACATCATCTTTCCTGCGTTTCTGTTTCTTCCTAGTCTTTTGGCGCTCTTTTATTGTAGCTTCGTCGCCAGAATCCAACTCTTCTGCGGCATTGGAGGTAGTGGATGTCACCTTGCCATTCCTAGCACCTTTCTTAGGAGCCACCTCATCACCCTCATCTAAAGAAGAATCCGTGCCCTGATTTGAGTCAGCGTCTCCGAAATCACTGTCAGCATCCTCATCATATTCGTCCACTACAGATTCAATGTTCTGAGGCTGTGCCTCCATGGGAGTGGCAGGCATCAGAGCCTGTAAAATCGCAGCAAGCCGCTAGATGGCCGCAATGACTTGTAAAAGTATACCACATGTTATGCGCTGTGGTCCTTGCTGAGCAACCCGATGTTTAAGCGAAAACCCACCAGCACTATCCGCCCGGACCAATGTCCAGCACAAACAGCTAGCAAAGCTATCACCCGTCTTATTTCTGATTATTTCATCCACGAGCGATTTTGGTGGGATGATACGGCCGGTTCATGGTTATTTGTGTCCTCCTGGGATCATCTGGTTGGATCCTCGACAGCATTCAGACCTAGGGATGTTTTCGAAGTGGAGCCGACCTCGCGTTCGACAACTCGATTCAGCATCCCTGCAGCACAACACTCCGACCTTGCCTCTTTAGGCACGTCTTCCACAGGATGTTTGCCACTGCTTATGCATTCGATTCCTTCCAACACGGATAGACTCTTACGACGTGCTAAATGACTACAGTCCACCCAGCCTGAAATAACTTGCAACCTCAGTGTGCAAGGCGTAGTGGACCCTGGTCAGTAAACGTGGTTGCTGACTGTTACGTGCTTAAGATATTGACCGCGGAGCCACAATATATATCTTCGTTCGCCAGCACAACCAACTCATGCTGACAACATAATCACGAGCAACTCTTTTCCCTTACCAGCCTGGCCACTCAACAACAGTGTGCTACGAAAATGTTAAACGCTGTACAAAACTATGGGAAGTTGCTGAGTCCCGCCTCCAGCATAAGACCCTTCACAACTCCTGGCTCGAATGGAGGTGAAACATCTACAACCGAGCATCAGGACAAACCACAACATTTCGGCGACTGGCCGAACGCACAAGGGGTTAAGACTTTCGATCGAGTTCATGCTTGCACTGGCTGACCATCACAGTTCGATACTTCTTACGAGGAGAGAACACCGGTAGAACTTCAAGTCGAAGGTAACATACCAGCATATGCTGCCGGGGTACTTTTTCGAACTGGACTCGGGCCACGCAGTGTTGATTGTGTGGGTGATACCACGTTCAAAACATCACATTGGTTTGACAACTTCGCGCAAGTGCACCGGTTTGAGATATTTGCCCCATCAGAAGGGGAAAAGGTCCGAGTGACTTACAATTCTCGCTTGACTAGTGATGGCTTGATAGAGAAAGTCCGAAAGGCTGGGAGGCTAGAAGGTTTGACCTTCGCAGCCAAGTATGAGCCGTGCAAGACGCTTTTCCAGAAATTGCAGTCAGTTTTCGCTCCAGCCCTTCGAATGTTGCCCAAAGCTCCGACTGCTCCTAACGAAGTCAACATCGGCGTCACTATGTCGGTAAACTTTCCTGGCTACACATCTACGGGACAGGCAGCCCAGATGCCGCGTGACAACGATGGAATTAAGTCCTTCTGTACCAAAACAGATGCTGCTATTGTTCAGTTCCTTGACAGTGAGACTCTTGAGCCCATCGGCCTCGCTCGTCAGGAAGTGCTCCATCCTGACCTGAAAGGCCCAATTAGCGGAGCACATGCGAAGTCGGATCCTATTACTGGCGATGTCTACAATTTCAACCTGCAATTTGGTGGGCAGGGAACGTTCCGGGTCTTCAGATCGTCGGCTTCGACAGGAAAGACGAGCATCCTGGCTACCATATCCCACACAACTGCTTACCTGCATTCTTTGTTTTTAACAGAAAACTATGTTGTGCTTTGCATCTGGAATTCACATTTCAAGGCTGGAGGCATGGCCATTGTGCTGAAGAACAACTTGATCGAGGCCATGGAATACAATGACAAAATACCAGCAAAATGGTTCGTTATCGACAAACGTCCAGTGGAGGAAGGCGGACTGGGCGTAGTTGCGACATACGAATCAGACCCGTTCTTTGGATTTCACAGTGTCAATGCCTATGAAGAGACAAGCGCTGATGGAGTGAAACACATCATTGCTGATATACCAGCCTATCAAAGCCTGGAAGTGCTTCAAGCATTTTATTTTGACAACCTACTGTCGGATTCACCAAAGGCGGGACAGGTTCAAGGACAATGGGGAAATGCTCTGGCGCCTCGATATCGACGGTATCGATTGTCGGATATTCCAAAAGAGCCTCGGAAAGACACTAGAAGAACAAGCGTCGACTTTGAGCTGCACAGAAACGATACGCCGGAGCTTCCATCACTGAATTGGTCTGTATTCACGAAGAAGCATAGGTACGTGTATGGAGTGGGTGACAGTGGCAAGTCAACCTTTGCAGACAGCCTGCTGAAACTAGACATGGAGGACCTTTCAGTGAAGCGGTGGAGTGTGCATGGTCAGACGGCTGGGGAGCCCATATTCATTGCAGATCCGAACTCTACAGATGAAGACAGTGGTGTACTGCTTACCGTTGTACTCGACGGCATAGTAGGTAAAAGCTACTTGTTGGTGCTGAATGCGAAGGACTTGACAGAAATGGGTCGGGCCAAGGTCGACGGTGTGGTTGGGTTTGGATTTCATGGGCTTCATACCAGAGCAGGGCTGGGTCCGAGTGTATCGACAAATCGGGATTATTGAGCCAGGGGAAGAAGCAATTAGGTCCATCTACAGATGGCTGATCCCTACCAGAATCAGGTGTACTGTTGGTGGCTTCTTCGATTTTGGTTAATGCACATAACGTTTGGCATAATGTTCCACTTGATGTTATAAAGCTGAGTGCTCACAAACCTAGCCCTGGTGTTGTCTATCCTATGGTACGGCGTATATTATTTGAGAATGTGGAGAGCACCTGTAATCCAGCCGGCACCCAGTAAAAGTAATCATCCATAGGCAAACCGAGCTGGGAAATTAACGGTGCGGAGAACGTAGGATACGTATGTTACGTACTTCCTGTAGCTCCTCACTTCCTGGTATCATATGAGATTTGGCTCTACAGACCAAGACGTTGACAGTGCTAAGCTATATCGCGCGTTGTGAACGGGGAAGGCTGATTGGAGCATTACCAAACACGTCCAACAGTAGCGCGAATGAATACGAAATACGGACTCGAAGCTCACGATGACGTCGGTCGTGAGTGCCGCGGGCGCAACAAGAACTTGGAAGGTTCGCTGAAGAATTTACCTGCCTCACGATTTCCACAAACACAAACGCGCCTTCTTTTTTATCTTGCATCCTTGTGTAGCCGAGCGCGTTCGTTGTTGTCAGTCCTCGATCAATCACGCTGTACTGTACTACTAGTATGCCGAGCGTGTTTGAATAATCCATCGTCATCCGATTTTTGTCGCAAATCCTTCACCACCTCTACCTTGCGCAGCACGCGAGCCCTAAAGCACACTCTCTGTCCACCTCTGTAGCTCTACCACAATGGCTTTCGAGAGTAGTCTCAGCTACAGCTGGGACGCGCTTGTCAAACAGCTTGCCGAAGTACACCTGACACTGCCACCAGCATCACACTTCAGATTTCCTCCAGCGCCATTGCCTCCAACCCTTCCTCCGCCTTCAGATCATCCGACGCTTGCGCATCCCTTTACGATATCACACTCCTGGTACAATCGCATGCTCGCGCCGGAAGTCCCAATCACGATCGCGCTCGTATACGTGACGATAGTCACCATTCTCAACTCAGTCAACCGACAACGGAAATTCAAGCCATGGGCTTTTAGCAAGACAACCATGTTCAAATTTATGGTCATCACACACAACGCCATACTCGCTGCTTACTCGCTCTGGACATTTGTGGGTATGTTCAATGCTTTGAACGCCTCGGTTGAACCTCCATGGGCCGAGTATGGCCTGGCAGGCACTGTCGACTCGCTCTGCAAAATCAACGGTCCACGAGGGTACGGATCGGCTGCAACATTCAACGAAACCACTTCTTCCTGGGGAATTGCAAACCACTTGTATCGTCTGGGACCGGATGGTCGGCCAGATCAAACCGATGTCGGTCGCATGTGGAATGAAGGCCTCGCGTTCTACGGCTGGCTTTTCTATCTCTCCAAATTCTACGAGGTCATTGATACTCTGATCATCTTAGCTAAGGGCAAGAAGAGCAGCTTTCTTCAAACCTATCATCACGCAGGTGCAATGATGTGCATGTGGGCCGGCATTCGATACATGTCTCCACCTATCTGGATGTTTGCTCTAGTCAACTCATTCATCCACACTATTATGGTGAGTCTTATAAGATGGGTGTGTTTCGCGTCGCTAATTTTTGCCAGTACTCCTTCTACTTTTGCAGTGTTCTGAACATCAGGATCCCCGTGTGGTTCAAGCGCACACTGACCACTTTGCAAATCACCCAGTTCGTGCTTGGCGTGATCTATGCTTTCGCCCACCTCTTCATCAAGTACAGGAGCCCAGCCAGCATTTCTTACCTCTACCATATTGGTAGTACCGCGTCCACGATTCCCTCGGTGGTTTCTTCGACCGTATCTACCGTTACTGCCACAGCCTCTGCCGATACCGCAGCCCAGGTGAAGAAGTGGTTGCTGCGAGCTGCAGGAAGAGAAGGTCTTGCCGAGAATGTGCTGAACAGACAAGGCGAGACCTTTGGTATTGATGCCGTTCATGCTGCGAACGACTTCGTTGCCAGAGAAGAGATTCGTTACAGACGAGAACTACGTTGGGTTCACTGTATCGACACAAGCGGGCAGACTTTCGCGATCTATCTCAACTGTCTCTACCTGCTGCCATTGACTTGGCTCTTCGGCAGATTCTTCGTTAAGTCCTACTTACGTAGAGACGAGCGGCGGCGAAGCAGCACAACTAGCCAGAAGGCATTTTTGAGCAGCAGAGATGCCTACAAAGGAGTTACGCGCAGATTGAGTGAAGCATTTGAGGACCCTCAACAAGGCTCCGAAGGCGAAAGTGACGATGTCGCAGTTATTGATGGGGAGGAGCTCAAGACTGAGGTGAAGACTGAGGTGAAGAAGATCGCTTCAGCGACCAAAAAGGGTATGAGTGGTGTTCTTGAAGATACGAAGGACAAAGCTGACCTGCTGAAGGCCAAGGCAAAAAATGAGTTTCAGGCTGATTTCGACAAGTTGAAGCAGACATTTGGGAAAACGAGAGAGGACCTTGCTAGCTCTAGCAGTGAACAGGTGGATACAAATGATCGTACAGAGTCCCAAGGGTCGGACATATTGCATGGAATCAAAGAGTCGGTTGCAGAGACAGCGCAGTCTCTCTCGCAGAAGCTTCAACAGTCTTCGAGATCAGTTCAAGAAACGGTGTCTAAGTTGAGTACACAAGCGCAGGGTGACCAGCAGGGAAAGTCTATTGTGTCAAATGTAAAGAACGACCTGAAGGATGAGGCCCAAGCTGCGAGTGATAATATTGATCAGGTCGTTTCTACGATCCAAGATAAAATCAAGCCTGATCGATCTTCGGAAGCAGCCAAAGCTCCCACTAATGATGGAAAGCCAAAACGAGACGCTCAGCCAGGTAGGGATGTGGTGAAGAATGAGAACGACACTTCTCAAGAAGAACCTCAAGCCGAGCAGTCT
>Ga0115851_100187_pt1 | contig 22983 bp, 23 predicted proteins | sample InSIn2gowninarea_FD_83865 | JGI IMG/M metagenome (GOLD analysis project Ga0115851, IMG submission 83865)
TGGGGGTGAAGATGGTGAAACTGATGGTGGTGTAGGTGGAGGTGGTATGTGTAGAATTTGTTGCCTTATCAGAGTGATCACACTTCTTGGTGAAACCTTCGTGAGCTATTCCTCGCTTTCTCACTGAGGCGAAATCAAGGGGCTAGTTTCTATCTCTGTGCTACCTTTGTTTCTATAGATCCTCCCACTTTGCATAGCCCCAAACATCAATATATTTGCATAACCCGCTTTTCACACAGTATCATTTTAATCCAAGTGTTCAAAGATTTAACATACTTATCTCGCAGTCCTTTGAGGAAGCGTTGTTCTACCTCACTGTAGCTGACTGAAGTATCTACCACGAATTCAGTGAAAAACCCTCCTATGATTCGATCGAGCCAATGGTCCACAGTGCACACAATCTTATCTTCCAATGCTTCTAGTCTGCACACCAACTCTAGAGTCCACACAATCAGTTTTTCAAACCTACACCTTCCTTGACTGTATGTTAGCTTTGCGATCGACTTGTACAACTTAGAGGGGAACGATGCAAAAAAAAATTCATGGATTTCCATATATAAGTAGTGCTCTAACCATTGTTCCTTTGATACTCGTGGATTCCTATTTTTCTGCATCGCGAACTCATGAATCTTTCTATCCAACCACCCTTCAATTTATTTCTTTGTCAGATTCCAGTGACACGACATTAGACATCTCTTATGCAAATCCCGGTCCTGGCAACAGAACCATTTGTTGGCTTGTTGGGGCCTAACCTAGGTTCATAGGTGATTTAGCTAAACAAATCCCGGTACTACTGGCCCTTTCAGCAACAGTCCACGGAGCATGGACTGAAGTCTCACCCGCAGTAGTATGGGAGGGTGCTAGAACCAGGTTTCCACACCCTGGAGATGTCTGATGAGTTCCAGTGGTCTGTTGTTTGACCCTGTGCACCCGTCGCTACGCGCACTTATCCGTAACTAGCCAGAGATGTTGCCTTTGCGCAACCCTACTCAGGGGACAAACACTGTTGTTACCCAAGTCCTTACTAGTATTCCACTGTTAGTTGATTAACTTAGCCTACTTGTATGTGTTAATTTATACTTAGTAATATAAATCATTCATATAAGTGCTCACAGTAAATAAACAATATATTTGCAATTTATATCAAACATGTAATAGCCCAAGAACAGATACACAAGATTAGGATAAACATTCTCTTTATTATTTTCTTCCTTGGTTATAGACTCGACTTTTCCCTGTGCACTTAGCTGCAGGGGTCCGCGCACTCAGTTGCAGACAACTAGGCCTCTACGCACTTAGCTGCAGAGCCTTCTCCTACTTTACGACCCAAGATACACATAGACTTAGACTCTTTCTCTTCTCATTTGCTACTTCTCTTTTACACTTAGAGACTCACTCTATTTATACAATCCCATGGTCCGTAGACCATGGGTAGGTTGACATTGCATTACAAGACTAGGGTGGACAACCCTGTGACTCTATCATACATTTCGCACTCCCCACCCGCAATTCGTGGAGTCTTTACAACAAGATTAAGTCAAAAATTGGACTTTGAGCCCCAAAACATTCCTTGAGGGGATTCCATGCCCAACAAATATGGATCAAGTAAATTTGCACATCAATACATCAATATTTTATAAAGACATCATTTCATCACAGCATATATCACAATCATACATAACAGAAGCAAAGAGATAAAACACATGAATTTCTGCAGTAGTCTTCTTTATTGATCTTCAATAAGTTTACATACTCAATACTTCCCTATGCACTTAGCTGCAGGGGTCCATGTGCTCAACTATGGACATTACTATAGGCCTCTGCGCACTCAGCTTCAAAGCCTTTCCTCCCTCTAAGACTTGCTTTCCTACGCTAACTTTCTATACTTTTTCCATCGTACCCATAGACAAAATGTAGATCTGCCTTAGACTCTTCTAAGACACACCTATTTATGCAATCCCATGTTCCACAGACCATGGGTAGAGCTTCATAAACTTACTCAAGTTTACATAACTAGGGTAAAAACCCTTTTTTACTCTTAACTAACTCTGCGCTCCGCATCCACAATTCGTAGAGACTTTACATCTTTTTACATCAAAACATGGGCTTTTGCCCCAAAATTGACCCAAGCGACCCCATCCCAACACCTACTCACATGAAGTGATATTTCCAATGCAAACATCGGTGCATTGGTTGGTCCATGTTGGTGAAGGCATGGTCAACAAGAAATATATTCAAGTAAACCAACACACAAGAGAGATAAAACAATGAAAACCAACATGCTCGAAGTTTAAATGTGTCCACATAAAAGAACAAAGTAAAAGTGCAAGACAAACACTCTATAGACATACCATGGTGAAGCATTGCAATGCACACAGATGATGAACATACACACTCTTTTGATCTTGACACATGAGCAAACATGCATAAAGAAGAAAGCTTTCACTTAGCAACATGACTTGCTACGTAGGACTCCTCTAATGCATGAGTTGTTTGGGTCCAACCCTAACCCCTTTATTTATGTAATAGGCCCAATGGGTTGAGTCATAGTGATAGTTAGTTAGAGAGTAAATAAATCTTGCATTAATAATTGTAAGTTGTTGACTCGCATTAGAGAAAAGGGACCACAGTTAGTTGTAAATAAGAAATAGCTAATAAATAAAGTGGTTAACCCTTGTTATGAAAGGGACCACTAGTAGTTCGGGTTTTAGATGTCATTTACTTATAAATAGTCTTAGATAGTAAAGGAAGTATCATCGAGTCTTATTATAATTGAGCTCTACTCTGCTGGAGGTTGCCCCCTTGAAGAGACAAGTGAACATTGAATCTATTTATGAATAATAAAATACTTGTTGTTTTTCTCATTTTATTCTGTGTTCTGGGCTATATTTCTTCTCATTTCTGGTATTCTGGAATTTCTTGTAAGTCAAAAGCATAAAAAGTGGTTTCTAAGCACTTTCTAGGGCCAGTTGTACCTCCAATTTTTGTAGTTTTTTTAGGCTAGAGACATGTTCTGACATCTTTAAACCACGGGATCTATTGTTGAGTGTAAAAACCTGTCAATTTGGGGAGGCATGAATGCAAGAACTACAAGAGGTGGCCATGCTTGTTGGACTCCCTTGTAACCCTTGTGGGTACCACTTCAAGTAGTTGCACATTAGACATAACCGTGCATGGACTGCACTACCACATACCCTTGGGTATATTGGAAGCCCCCTAGGCTCACCTGAAACCTCACCTTAGATAAGTCATCGGTAGTCCTGTTGCTACTGTACACTCAGAACAACGCTCGGGGAGATTACTCATGTGTACGATAGGGTAGTCGGGTAGTACGGCTAAGGGTGTGCTCGATCCTCCTTATTTAGTGCCTGGAAAGATTGGGCTAAGTACTATTGTTGGACCCTTGTGTATATTGTGATCTATAACACTTGACACTCCTTTATCACCATATTTCCCTCTGCTATTTGAAGATTGCCCTCTACTTTATCTTCCACATCAGATCTAGTAGTTAGGGTTCTGTTGCCGTCATACAAATTAGATCTAGCCATTGGGGTTTGTCGTGCAACTCACATTCAATAGTTGGTATTTTCACAGTGCCGATCAGACTCTTTGCGTAGTGAGGCTTGCTGCTATTACAGTTCGAGCCCTATTTTCGTGGGACATTGGGTAGGATCAAGTTTTTTGGAATTCCACCATTGCAGTTTTGATCAACGGGGATTAAAACTCCCTGCAAGAGACTTAGCCCATCAGATTGAGGATGAAAAGTTGGTCACAGTGGTACCATTCACTTGTAAGCCCCAAATTTTTTGGCAGTCCCAAATTTTTTCTCAACATAGCCTCAAGTGATCCATGACATTAGAATCCCAAGCTTGCCCTCTTTCTAAGTAGACTACTCTTAAGTAAGCTAAAAAAAAAAAAATCTAGGATTGGTGTATGCAAGGTACTTGATCTCAAGTTATGGCTGTAGAAAAGGCACTTGAGAGGGTCACTAGCCTTGAAGAAAAATTTGAGATATTTGAGGATAGGGTTCTCAAACAGCTCTCATGGATATCATCCATTATACGGCCGCCTCATATGAAGGAACCTAGTGTTGATGCACACCTAGAAGGAGAATCGATCCATCACATTATATTTCATGGAAATCACCACTCTTCCAACCACCGGACACCCAAGCTGGACATGTACAAATTTGATGGCTCTAACCCTGTAGTATGGGTAGCACAAATGGAATCGTATTTCTCCCTTAATGGTATCTAGGAAGATCAAAATAAACTACATGTGGGAGCCCTTTACTTGGATTAAGAGAGATGGAAATTGTGGTAGTGGCATCAGAAATTTTATCCAGGGAAATTAACTTAGCACATGTTGTCAAAAGCCATATGTGATTGCTTTGACAACAAATCTAATTTTATAGGTTGTCTCACTAAGCTCTACAAACTGGAATAGTAAAGGACTACATTTCAGACTTTGAGCAATTGGCCATCATAATTAACGATCTAGCAGATGACTTCTACTTAGAGTGTTTAATCAGTGGCCTAAAATCCATCCAAGCCCATGTCCAGATGCACCACCTAGCTACTTGGATGGACGCCTACAAAAAGGCCTTAGAAGTGGAAATAGCCTTAACTACCCAGTCCAATTGTGCAAATTTTTCTGCCAAGGTGCATCCCACCCAGGCTCAAGGCCCCACCCAAACACTTAAGGTTCAAAAGGTGTCACAAGCAGAAGTGGCCGAAAGAAGAAAACAAGGACTGTGCTACTACTATGATGACAAGTACTCTCCTGGACATAAATGAAAGGAACCAAAATTCTTTCAAGTTGATGCTACTAATAATAGTTCACATGAGGAAACTCCATCCCTTGAGGTGTCCGAGGACGAAGTTTGGGAAACCCAAATCGAAAATGACCTCACAGCTACACTGGATGAGCCAGTTATCTCACTACACACTTTGGTTGGAATTTCTTCACCTCAAACACTCAAAATTCATGGCTTTCTTAAACATCGACTAGTTGTGGTATTGATTGATAGTGGAAGCACTCATAAATTTATCCATAAGTGAGTTGCAAAAGCTATTCATTTCTTTGTGTGAGCAGTATCTAATTTCCAAGTCCTTATTGTTGATCGGGGGACAATGAAATGTGAAGGCTGATGTGAAAACATTAAGCTTAATATGGGAGACTACCACCTAATGACCCACATGTTTTCTATTGAAATGGGTGGTTGTGACATTATCTTGGGTGCTGAATGGCTTTGCACACTGGGCCCAATTCCAATGGATTTTCAAGAGTTATATATTAGCTTTAAGTAGAATGACCACATTCATACATTACGATGACTCCATGCAGGTGCTCCTACTATCATCAGATTGCATCGAATGGGAAATCTTTCGAAAAAGGGCCATCACAGATTCATCGCCCAATTTAATGTCATCCAGGCCATTGAATCCACTACTCCTCATATTCATCTTGAGATGCAATAGGTCTTAGACTTCCACCAACAGGTATTTGACAAACCTAAAGAGCTTCCACACTCTAGGGGTGAACATGATCATAACATCCCTTTGGTCTCGGGGGCCCAACCACCTAATATGCACCCATATCAATATCCTTTTGTAGAAATTTTGAATAATTTAGCACATATTCAATAGAGATTATCTTGATCATGTACTATTGCGGAATACATACACAATACATAAGCTCCTCTACATTGATCATCAATATAGCAGCATCAATAACAATAAAACATCAAGAGCATTCACACATTAACACAGTATGTAACCCGGGGAAAGCATCTCGCTAAAAACCCCACACTATCTGTATATTAATGATTGAGAACATGTAATATTACAAAGTACAATGCTTATCACAAGCAATCCAGTACCAGCTCCACCTATTACACACAATGCAACTCAGATATGATCTCCAAATCTATTCCACTGCTTGCCTGCCTCCACAACTCAAGACGTGCTCAAGGATTGATGAGAATGGTTTACCAAACTCATATTTCACCTGCAAAGAATCACTCACACTGTGTTGGACGTGAGCACAGGCTACAATTCTTGGTATTGACCAATTCATTGGCATACTCAATCCCTCTGATTGTGCAAATCTTCATGCATAGCTATAGTCACAACTGATAGCAATCTGATCCTCTAACACCTGTCCTTGCTGAACTAAACATGCACTGACATGCAACTGAGTTAACTAATGTATTCTATAGTTGCATTATGAGTTAATAACTTGTGAATTAATTAATAACTAATTCACCCAACTCATCTCTAGTCTATTTTCCAGTTAGACTAATTACAACCAGTTTAACAAAGCTAAACTGAACACAACTCCATCAACTGCACCTCCAGTCCACTAAACTCAACTCACTTGAGTTCTAACTAAAGTCCTGCATGTAAATATCAGTCGTCCCATAGGTAACCATGTATTTCCTTCTGGGATCTGCATGTACCACATCTGTAGCTCATCCTGAAGTGCTCCAAGAGAATAAGACAAAGTTTATAGTCCAAATATTATTATGAGCTAATAATATTTGACTATTCTATATTTAGACTGAGCAGTCACTCCGCTGTGATCTAAAAATATAAGTCCATCTATTTTTCCCAACTTGACCAATCATCCATAAACAACAACCTGCAATCCATAGACATGATCCATATGTCTAAAAATAGACATAGTCTAAAAATAGACTTGCGCCAAAAATAGCCTGCGGGCCCACTTAGTGAAGGCGACTCTTTTCACTAAGCTCCATCATCTTGTTGCAATATCAACACTCCCTCTCAACAAGATATGGATTATCAGCAACCCTTATCCTGCCTCGGTGGTATTCGAATTTGCTCCTGGTGAGAACCTTCGTCAGAATATCAACATCCTGATCCTCCGTTGGAACGTATGAAAGTAACATGATCCTCCGCTGCACACAATCTCTGATATGATGGTACCTGATGTCAATACTGCCTTATACTCGGCCTCTTGAGCTCCCTGCCCAATCTGCATCCTCCTGTCTGTACCAAGATCCATATCCCGATGTGCCTCTCAAGTAGCGCAATACATGCTTGCCCGCCTTCCAGAAGAGCTTGGTAGGCTTAACCATAGCTTGTGAAAGCTGGTTAACTGCATAGCATATATTGGGTCGTGTATTGACCAAATACATCAGTGACCCCACCAACTGTCGATAAACAGTGGCATCCACTTCTTCTCCCGAAGTGGCATCCTCCTTCCTCCAACCTCCAGGAAGAGGAGTATCAACAGGCTTACAGCCATGCATGTTGAACTTCTCCAGTATCTCCCGAGCATACTTGCCCTGAGAAACAAATAGTCCACCACTGCGTTGCCATATTTCCAATCCTAGGAAATAGTGAAGGAGGCCCAAGTCCTTCATTTCAAACTCTGTAGGAATATCCTTCTTGCATGACAGTATCAACAACTCATCACACGTTAGAATCAAATCATCAACATACAGTACAATGATAAGCAACTTACCCTCCACCACAATCTGGTATAGGTTTGGATCTGCCTCGCTCTTAGAGAATCCAAGTCCTGTGAAATAGTTGTCTATCTGTGTGTACCAAGCACGTGGTGCTTGCTTCAACCCATACAACGCTCTCTTGAGCCTGCACACATGCGACTTGCTGCTAAAGACCTCGAAGCCTTTAGGCTGCTCAATGTACACCTCCTCCTCAATGAATCCATTGAGGAATGAAGTCTTCACATCCATCTGATGAATGTGCCATCCCATCTGTGCTGAGAGAGCAAGAATCGTCCATATGGAAGAATACCTTGCGATAGGTGCAAAGGTCTCCTCATAATCGATCCCCTCTATCTGTGAAAAGCCTCGCGCAACAAATCTTGCCTTGTACTTCTCCACACTCCCATCAGCTGCCTGCTTAACTTTGTAGATCCATCTCAAACCCACCACTAATTTCCCTTCCGGTCTAGGAACAATCTCCCATGCACTGTTTCTGACAATAGAATCATACTCTTCCACCATGGCATCTACCCATGCGGTATCCTCCACAGCTTCCTCAAAAGAGGAGGGCTCAGTCACAACACACTTGCTCATAAGAGCCATGTATCCAGTGTACTGATCCGGTGACTATCTCTACCTACGTTGGGCTATAGGTGGTCCTACAACTTTCTCTACATCTTGAGCCAGTCACTCAGCTTCTGTCAAGCGCTTTCGCCCTCTGATGGTTGGCACTGCATGAGTGGACTCTTCCACTCCATGAAACTCATCCTGTGGTTGATCCACATCCTGAAGCTCATCCTTATGAACTAATAGCTCCTCATCTGCATGCAAGTGTAGCTCCCTCTCAAGCGAACACTTCATGGCTTTCTCCTCCTGAAATTTTATATCCCGTCGCACAACAATTTTACCACTGTCTGGCAAATACACACGATAGTTGTGGGGTGTATCAGTGCACCCCAAAAATATCCCAACCTCTACGGTCAGCTCCAACTTCTTCCTCGCATCCTTCATCACATGCATGTAAACGTTAGCACCAAAAATCCTTAAATGAGAAAGATCAGGCTTCTTACCAGAATAAGCCTCCTCGGGTGTACTCATGCCAAGTATCCTATGAGGACAACAGTTCTGCACATAAACTGCTATATTGCATGCTTCTGCCCACAAGTGAAGGGGTAGGCCCTGATCATGCAACATCACCCATGCAGCACCCACGATCGTTCTATTCTTCCGCTCAGCTACCCCATTCTGTTGTGGGTTATGGGGAGCTATGAGTTCTCTACGAATCCCTTCTGCCTTGCAAAAATCCTTGAACTTGTCCGAGATGTATTCACCACCATTATCGCTCCTAAGAGCCTTCACCTTCTTCCCCAACTCCTTCTTGACTAGTGCTTTGAATTCACAGAACTTTGAATATGTTTCACTCTTCTTCTGCATGAAGAAGATCCAGCACTTACGAGAGAAATCATCAACAAAAATCACATAATACCTGTGTTTTGATGTCGAAGCAACTGAGAAAGGTCCACACACGTCTGTGTGAATTCTCTCAAGGATCATCGTGGTGCGACTATCCTTCTCGTGAAAGGTGGCTTTCACAAACTTCCCCAAAGTACACCCCTTGCACTGATCTGACTACGCAAGAGTGCCTTTAGGAAGCCCTGTAGTGATCTGCTGCAGTATCTTCAAGGCTCCATGGTGAAGGTGACCCAATCTCCTGTGCCACAACTCACCATCATCTCGGCTCACCAATCCTTCTGCCTTGCCTGCCATTGCTACGCATCCATCTACATGCAACTGATAAAGGTTCCTTACTCGAATCCCTATCTTCCGGGTCTCACCAGTTGTCTTGTTGCACAGGAAAGCTTTTTCCTCGCTGAAAACAACATCATACCCCTTGTCTTCTAACATCGCCACAGAGATGAGATTCTTCTTCAATCCTGGAACATGCATGACTTCCTTCAATACGAAGGGTTTACCAGACTCCCTCTCAAAGGAAATGGTATTGATACCGGTCGCACTGTATCTACCATCATTGCCCATCTCAATGTGCACTCCAAGATCTTTGTCCTCCAGATTAGAAAACAAATCTCTATCTCCCGTCATGTGAAAAGATGCACCACTATCCAAGAACCACACCGATCCCATCACACTTGAAACCAAGCATGCGATCAATGAAAAATCAAGCTCAAACTGCGAGGCTAGAGCCTCTCCTGCTGAAGATCCAGCAACCTGCTTGTTCTTCTTCTTCTGCGGAAAATTAGTGGCATAGTGTCCGTGCTGGTGACAGTGAAAACACTTCACCTTGGACATGTCCTGCTTCTTGCCTTTCACACCAGACTGAGAAGCTTTCTTTCTCTTTCCTTTCTTTACTTTGGCAGCCAAAGTGCAATTTTCTTCATCAGTTCCCTTTGACGAAGATCTGTCCCTGGTACTCCACCTGATCTCCTCCTGCACAAGATCTAACCACAGTCTTTCCCATCCTGGCAATTTCTCCCGACCATTGACAGAGTCCTGATAGGAATGCCAACTCTTTGGAAGACCAAGGAGAGCCAAGCTCACCAAGTCCTCATCATCGACAGTAACCCCCACACTTCCCAGCTCATCTCGACACTGAGTGAACCTCATGAGATACTTGGGCATACTGTCACCCTTCTCGCATTTGATGTTTCTGAGTTTATCTTTGAGTGCCAGCTTCCTCTGATCGCTCTTTCTTTGGAATAATTATGTTAATGATTTCCACATCAAATATGGAGTAGCCTTTCCATGGAGGCTGGACACAATGTGATCCCTCACACCCTCCAACAGAATTCTTCGACATTTCGCTATCTTCTTTTGCCAAGCTTCAACTTCAGCAGCATCAGTAGGTTTTGGGACATCCACATCCACGAACTCCTTCAGCCCATTATCATCTAACACTGCCTCCATCCTGTCCTTCCATACAATATAATTCGTACTACCCTCAAGGGAATACTCTAATCGCAATCCTGTGAAAGACATCTTAGTTTTGACACCAAGAAAACACTGCTACAAATTCGAATTCCACCAGCAACCAACTCAACCTCCTCAGATCTAAGATTCGTGAGAACACAATATTTCTCGTACAGAGATCGAATGTACGGGAATTCATCGGATATTTCACCTTCCAAAAGAAGGATGAATCCAGAGGCTACCTGGCCCGATTACAGACTCTACCTGAAGAAATAGAATGTAAACACTTCCTGAATAGTAGATCAGATGATCAACTGCTCTGATACCATGTAGAAATTTTGAATAATTTAACACATATTCGACAGAGATTATGCTGATCATGTACTATTGCGGAATACATACACAATACATAAGCTCCTCTATGTTGATCATCAATATAGCAGCATCAATAACAATAAAACATCAAGAGCATTCACACATTAACACAGTATGTAACCCAGGGAAAGCATCTCGCTAAAAACCCCACACTATCTGTATATTAATGATTGAGAACATGTAACATTACAAAGTACAATGTTTATCACAAGCAATCCAGTACCAACTCCACCTGTTACACACAATACAGCTCAGATCTGATCTCCAAATCTATTCCACTGCTTGCCTACCTCCACAGCTCAATACCTTCTCAAGAATTGATGAGAATGGTTTACCAAACTCGTATTTCACCTGCAAAGAATCACTCACACTGTGTTGGACATGAGCACAAGCTACAATTCTTGGTATTGGCCAATTCATTGGCATACTCAATCCCTCTGATTGTGCAAATCATCATGCATAGCTATAGTCACAACTGATAGCAATCTAATCCTCTAACACCTGTCCCTGCTGAACTGAACATGCACTAACATGCAACTGAGTTAACTAATGTATTCTATAGTTGCATTATGAGTTAATTGTGAATTAATTAATAACTAATTCACCCAACTCATCTCTAGTCTATTTTCCAGTTAGACTAAATACAACCAGTTTAACAAAGCTAAACTGAACACAACTCCATCAACTGCACCTCCAGTCCACTAAACTCAACTCACTTGAGTTCTAACTGAAGTCCTACATGTAAATATCAGTCATCCCATAGGTAACCACGTATTTCCTTCTGGCATCTGCATGTACCACATTCGTAGCTCATCCTGAAGTGCTCCAAGAGAATAAGACAAAGTTTATAGTCCAAATATTATTATGAGCTAATAATATTTGACTGTTCTATATTTAGACTGAGTAGTCACTTCGCTGTGATCTAAAAATAGAAGTCCATCTATTTTTCCCAACTTGACCAATCATCCATAAACAGCAACCTGCAATCCATAGACATGATCCATATGTCTAAAAATAGACATAGTCTAAAAATAGACTTGCGCCAAAAATAGCCTGTGGGCCCACTTAGTGAAGGCGACTCTTTTCACTAAGCTCCATCATCTTGTTGCAATCCCAACACCTTTCACCCAAAAGAATGAAATTGAAAAAATATTCAAGGAACTCCTTGAAGGTGGTGTTATTCATCCCAGCATCAGTCCTTATTCATCACCAGTCTTCATAGTGCTAAAGAAAGATGGATAATGTCGCATGTGTCTAGACTTTTGGGCCCTCAACAAGCTCACTGTCAAGGACAAATTTCCTACTCCAATTATTGATGATCTTCTTGATTAACTACATGGTGCTCAATTCTTTGCCAAGCTAGATCTTCACTCGGGCTATCACCAACTATGCATGAAGGAAGTAGACATTCCCAAGACTACCTTTTGAACTCATGAAGGCCATTATGAATTCTTGATCATGCCATTTGGTCTCTGCAATGCTCCATCTACTTTTCAAAGCCTCATGAACCACTTGTTTAAACCATATCTTTGAAAATTTGTCCTTTTCTTCTTTGATGACAATCTCATCTACGACCTAACCTAGGAAAAACATCTTCAGCGTGCAGACCTGATCTTGCAACTACTCTGGAGTCACAATTTTTTTGTCAAATTGTTGAAGTGTTATTTTGGAATGGAATAAGTTGAGTATTTGGGACACATTGTGGGTCGTGAAGGAGTGAGGATTGATCCAAAAAAGATACAAGCAATGCAAGATTGGCCCCAACCAAAAACCTTGAAGAGTTTGAGGGGATTCTTTGGTCTCACTAGCTACTATCACAAATTTTTCTGCAATTATGGTCACATTGCTAGACCCCTCACTAATCTTTTGAAGAAAAAGTCCTTTCTTTGGACTGATGTAGCTCAACAAGCATTTGTTGTTCTCAAACAGGAAATGTGCTCCACTCCTGTATTGGCCCTACCAAACTTCACCAAATATTTTGTGATTGAATGTGATGCTTCCGGTACTGGTATTGGTGTTGTATTAATGCAAGAAGGTCGACCATTGGCCTTCACTAGCCAACAACTGAGTGGAAAACATATGGGTCAATCTACCTATGAGAAAGAAATGATGGCCTTCTTACATGCAGTAGACACCTAGCAACCATACTTGTTGGGGCAACGTTTCTAAATCTGCACAGACCATCAAAGCTTAAAATATTTTTTGGAGCAACATCTATCATCGCCACGCACTTTCACTAGAAAATTTCGGCAATAACTTTTCAAGCTACAAGGCACACAACTCCAACTAAGCACCACCTATCATCCCCAAATCGATGGTCAAAAAAAAGTAGTCAACAAATGTTTGGAGACATATCTAAGGTGCTTCACTTCAGAAAATAAGCATTAATGGGTACAGTGGCTTCCTTTAGCTAAATGGTGGTATAATACTAACTATCATGAAGCCACCAATATGAATCCATACGAGATAGTGTATGTCCAACTCCCACCTTCACCTATTTCCTATATCCCTAGATGTTATAAGATGTGTACAGTTGATCAACTCCCACAGAACCATGCCCCCATGATATCTCATCTCAAAGATAATCTACATTAAGCTTAGAATCGAAGCAATAGGTAGACTAGCATCATTCCAAGCACACATTTCAAGAAGGGTATAAGGTATTCCTGTGGCTGCAATCATATAAGAAAACATCTCTCAAAGAATAGGGCTGCCATAAACTAGCACCAAAATTGTGTGGACCTTATTAGATACTTCAGCTCATTGGAGCAATCACCTACAAACTGGCCTTGTCACCATCTTCAAAAATCCATCCGGTCTCCAAGAAAGTGGTGGAGAACAATTGGAAAATTAAAGCCTTTCTACCCAAATTGGATGAGGAAGGCTCACTCTAGCTCCAACTAGAATAAGCCATCAATACCTATGAAATACATCTCTATGGCCACACGATCAAGGAAGTCCTCATCAAGTGGAAAGACACCTCTCCAAAAGATGCAACCTAGGAACCAGCCACTATTCTTCAATAGTTTCCACAAATTCAGCCTTGAGGACAAGGCTACTTTTGATGGGGGGGTCATGTTAGGGTCCAACTTTAACCTTTTTATTTATGTAATAAGCCCAATGGGTCAAGTCATAGTCATAGTTAGTTAGAGATAAATAAATCCCAGATAAATAAGTGGTTGACTTGCATTAGAGAAAAGGGACCACCGTTATTTGTAAATGGGCCATAGTTAATAAACAAAGTGGTTGACCCGTGTTATGTAAGGGACCACTAGTAGTTAGGGTTTTGGATTTCATTTAGCTATAAATAGTCTTAGTTAGTAAAGGAAGGATCATTGGGTCTTATTGTAATCGAGCTCCACTCTGCTGGAGGTTCCCCCTTGAAGAGGCAAGTGAACATTGAATCTATTTATGAATAATAAAATACTTGTTGTTTTTCTCATTTTATTCTTTGTTCTGGGCTATATTTCTTCACGTTTCTAGTATTCTGGAATTTCTCGCAGGTCAAGAGCATAATATGAGTGATAGGATCGCGTGATTCTGGGGGAGGATGTGAGATGTGCAGATCAGATTGATTTTCAATGCAAACGGGAGAGTGATGAGGAGCATAAGGTGTTTCAACATATTTTTGATTAGGAGTGGAACTGACCTCAAGACTGCGAGAACCTGACATAACCATCAGCTAGGGTTGAAGTGCCTCAACACCTTGATGAGTTTCCACTTCATCAGTGAGTAGATCATCAAAGATCGGTGGCTTGGAAAAATATCAATAGAGAGTGAATCAACATCATGATAAGATGAAGGAGTGAAGAGATCACAACAACCATGATTAGAAAATTCAAGTTGTACATCGACATCCTCATGATTTGACGAATCATACAGAGTGGTTGATGAGAAACATAAATTTTCACCCTCTGAATTTTTGAAAATGAAAGATCATAGATGGAGTGGACTCATAAAGAAAGATTTTTCCTCACTGCAATCAAATGATAGATTTACATTCTATGCGTCCTATGATTGATCAGAAATAGAAAAATCTAGGAAAGAATTTTCACAAGACAAATAAAAAATGGTAGGATCACAGAAGATGTCAGGATAGAACAGACAAGGTGCAGACATAAGGAGGTCATCATTCACCACAAGTTCTTCTTCAAATTCCCACACATACTCATAAAAAATGACAACATAGGTTGGCTGCTTAAAACGAATTCCGTCGACAACTTGATCCCTGTGGACATCACATCCGGAGTCTAGAATGGATGAACACAAGACAATAAAATATGGAGGATTAATAGAATGAGAGGATGGAGGTTGAGAAAACAAGTTCATGTCACAACCAACATCCTTGCAACCCACATCTACATGGAAATCCAGAGTAGGTGGGATGGGAGGAGGTGACGGTTCGATAGATTGGTTCACAACTTCTCCCACCTCGTCCTACAGAGCTAGAGTTGTTTGATGAGGAGCAAACGATGGGTCACCTATGAAATCAACCTTGTTCGTCTTAAATTTGGTAGTTCTAACACCAAGGTATGCTGGGAGGGGTTCAAATGATTCTAACTAGTGAGGATTTTCATATATGTGAAGAAGGTATTGAAACCATTCCTTGAGAAATTTCCAATCGAATTCATCTTCAGATATTTGAAAATCAAGATTCAAGAAGTGCACCCAAAATTGCCCAAGAGATTCATCAGGTGCTTTCCATAATTTCATAATTTTTTGTTGATTTCTTTACAGTCATAATGATAGAAATCACAGATTAACTCATCGGTCATGTGATCATAAGAGTGAATGGATGTTGCAGGCAACGTGTGACACCATTGGTCAGCATGCCCATCGAGCGTGTAAGTGAACAACCCACAGGAAATGTCATCCAAAGGGACTTCATTCCTGTGACAGAAGCCTATGAAGGCAACTCCATGCCTTAACAGGGCTGCTTGGCCTTCACTGTCATACTTAATTTGTGATAAGTCAGCAATGAAATCCTCTAACACTTCGAAATCATGTGCATGAGAAAAAAATGTCGGAGTTAAGATTGTAATGTAAGTCATGAATGATGTGCAAAGACTCAAAACAAACTTTGAGGACTCATCTTATCATCTGGCCCTCCTTTTAGCACCATAAATGTTGACGGTGCTAGACCCACCAACATGTCAATGGATCTCCTCGGTAAGAAGTCCCAACTAGACCTCAGACTGTTTGGAGTAGGAGTCCCAACACTGAGTAGTACATTATTTCCTTGATTGATGTAGTGTGTAGAGGTAAGTATGATAACTTTGTTGGAAGCAAGTGTGTGACCTTGCAGCGAATCAAGTGAGATGCATGGGGGTTCTAACACATAGAGGGGAAAAGAAAGTGTGTCCCTTAGAATCTTGTAATAGTACGCAACCTGAAAGTAACACACAAGTTGAATGACATCACAGGCTAGAAGCAGAATAGACCATACTCCAAAGTGACAGGTTAATACAACAACATGTCTTCAACAAGATTCGTACAATTGTATAGAAAATAGTTCATACACAAATGCGTAAGTGAAATAACATACATTGCTAAAGTAACCAAAATAGTCGAACTATGTTGGCTTCAGGGGGCCTGACCTAGGTTCACAGTTATTTAGCCAAACAAATCCCTACATTACTGGACCTTTCGGCATCATCCTGTGGAGCACGGACTGAAGTCTCACCCGAAGAAGTATGGGGGGATGCTGGAACCAAGTTTCCACACCCTGATATGGTCATGATGTTGGATTATTCCTTCTATTCCTGCCTTCACACAAGTTACTTAGCTTTAGGGCTTGCCAGACTAGCCCTCTATTCCGCCCTTCAGTGCCTCTGTGAAAAGGTATGATTGACCTTTGCACAGCCCTAACCGGTAGCTCAGGTACTTTCACACTGCTAGGGCAGCATACTGTGCAGCTTCCCAAACTAGTCTAAGTGTCTTACTTATCTTGTTAAACAATCATAGTTAACACCGCGTAAACAGATGTTCTTACTTGCATTCACTTAAGCAGTGTAATTACATACATTCACACATCATATAAGCATTACAAATGAAATTCATACACAATACAACAAGATGTGTTGGGCATGGAATACCCCTAAGGCATTTTTTGGGGCTTAAAGCCCAAGTTTTGACTAATTCCATTGTAAAGACTTTGCGATTTGTGGGAGCGGAGTGCGAAGTCATAATAGAGTCACAGGATTGTCTGCCCATGTTTTTGTAATGTAATGTCGGCTTGAAATATCTGTCCATGGTCCATGGACCATGAGATTGTATAAATAGAGCGAGGCTCTAAGTGTAGAAATAACAATGAAGGAAGATGAGTCTAAGGAATCGATGAATCATTGAGTCGAAGTGCAAGTCATGTCTTTGGGTCGTAGAGTAGGAGAAGCCTCTGCACCTTAGTGTGTAGAGGCCTAGTAGTTTGTAGCTCAGTGCGCGGACCCTTGCAGCTGAGTGCGTAGGGCAAGTCGAGTCTGTAACCATTGGAAGCATTAATAAAGAGAAGTTTTAAAATATTTCTATGTATCTTTTCTTGTCTTATGTATTATTGGGTATGAATTGAAAGTTTGTTGTTTATTTATTGCGCAAAGTCATATGAATGTGTTGAATAAGTAAATATAAGACATATGTTTATGTGAAGATAACTAACTATTATAAGAAGATAAGTAATATCGCAAGTGTGACTTAGGGGAATAGTGTAGATCATTACTCCAACAGCGTGAAAGTCCCACGGCCTCAGGTTAGGGCTGTGTGAAGGCGAATATCTCAGGGTCGAAGGTTAGGGAAGTGCATGAAGTAACCTACATGAAGGGACTCACTGTTGGACCAAATCAAACCCTCAGACATCTCAAGGGTGTGAAAACTTGGTTCTAGCAGCCCCCCATACTACTTCGAATGAGACCTCAGTCTGCGCTCCACGAACTGTTGCTGAAAGGGCCAGTAGTACAGCGATTTGTTTGGCTAATTAACTCCGAACCTGGGTCAGGCCCCAACAAGCCAACAAATGGTTCCATTGCTGGGACTAGGATTTGCAAAGAGATGTCTGATGTCATATCACTGGAATCCAATTAAGAAAGAAATTGAAGATTGGTTGGATAGGAAGATTCACGAGTTCGCGGTGTAGGAGAACAGGAATCTGCAACTATTAAAAGAAGAGTGGTTGGACTGCTACCTATACACAGAGATCCATGAAATTTTCTTTTCATCTTTTCCTACTGAGCTATATGAGTGGATCGTGAAGCTAGAAGATATCCAAGGAAGGTGCAAGCTCGACAGACCTATTGTGTAGACTCCAGAATTGGTGTGCAGATTGGAAGCATCAGAGGATAAGATCATGCACACTGTTGATCACTGGCTCGATCAACTTATAGGAAGATTCATCACTGAGTTCATGGTAGATACTTCAGTCAACTATACTGAGGCATAACAACACTTCCTCAAAGGACTGCAAGGTAAGTACGTTAAGTCTTTGAACACTTTGATTAAAATGCTACTGTGTGAAAAGCAGGTTATGCAAATACATTAATGTTTGGGGCTACACAAAGTGGAAGAATTTATAGAAACAAAGGTAGTACAGAACTAGAAACTGGCCCCTTGATTTCACCTCTGTGAGGGGACGAGGAAGAGCTCACGAAGGTCTCACTAAGAAGTGCAATAAATTTTATAAGGCAGAGGATTCTGCACATACCAACCCCACCCACACCACCACCAGTTTCACCATATTCACCCCCATCTTCACCCATACCACCTTCGCCACCAGCGCAAGTCAATATGGCAAGCGCAATAAAGTTTCCAGTGTTCAAGGGAGTAGGGAATGAAGATGTGAACCAATTTTGGTTCATGATAAAAGTTGTATGGGAAGCGCAGGGAGTTACAAATGAAAATACAAAGAAAGCAACATTGGTTAGCCCTCTACAGGATCGTGTGCTGACCTGGTACATTAAGCATTCCAATGACAATCCAAATGCGGGGATCGCGGATATCCAAATTGCGTTGAATAGAGAATTTAGAAGACTGAAGTCAGAGGCGCAGTCGATCATTGGGTTCAAGGAGATCATGATGCTACCAAGCGAGACTCCTTGGGAGTTGGATCAAAGACTGAAGTGCACAATTCATGAAGCTAACATGACTTTGATGTATGGACAACACCGCGAATGGTTTGTAGCATCACTGACACCACATTTAAGGAACACATTGTCACAGTAGAGGCTAGTAGCTCAGGTCGAAGCCTTGGAGATTGCAATGAGACTACATGAGACCACAATGTAGGATCCCAGCCTGGGACTTTAGCAGATCCACGAGTAGTTGAAAAACTTGTGCCTTGAGATGCAGAGTCTGAAATAGGACAAGATAGCTTGCTTAGAGGTGCGTGATGAGGTATGGTGTGTTAAATGTAAGGGTCAGGGTCATGACAAGGACCACTGCCTAGTGTTCGCGAATTACCTTGCGGGAGGAGGACCAATGCCATTGATACCAGAGTCACAAGAAGCACCCAGCACAACACCTACTTTGTGGTGCGCGATTTGTCAAATAGGAGGAAAGCATGCTACAGACAACTGCCATTTATTGCAGAAGTACACGCGGAATTCACAACAATTGTTTTGTAATTTTTGTAGATCAGTGGGAAATGATAAGCACACCTGCAGAAGCTATGAACTGATGATGGATAGGACTCCCACCTACAGACTTCAGGCTGAAACGCGACCCCTTGACCAAAACATAGGGATGGTGCGAACCAAATTTTAAGGGCACAGACGAGGCTGAGGTGGAGGAGGACCCGGAAGAGGTCGCGGACAGCCGATATGTTACAATTGCGAAGGGCTAGGACATTATGCCTGTGATTGTATGAATCTGACACATCCGTCATGCTTGTATTGTACATTCTTTGATCATGAGACGAAGGATTGTCCCACATTGATAGCAAGGCTACGCGACAAGGGAGCGCTCCAACCTTCCCTGACTCAAAACTTGCAAATGATGAGGTCTGAGCTGTGTGAGGAAGACCCTAATGTGAACATTGTGCTCCGAAGTGGAATTGCGATAGGGGATGATAAAGGAAAGAAACCTAAAGATAGTACTTGGGTTCGCAAGGCTCCGATGAAAGAACCAGAGTTTGATTTGGAGTGTGGTAAGCAAACCTTCATGGAAGCTAGGAAGAGCTTCGATGATGCCTCCACTTTAGGAAGCAAAGATAGACCGGAGCCGGAAATGGACCCCTCGATGCTCATAACATTCCTGGAAACATGCATGAACGCAACAACAAGGTTGTAAAGGGGCTACAAGAACTCATAAATAGATGAGTTGGGACTGCGCCAGGAGAACTATACGTAGTCTGGAAGATTGGAAAGCACCTAACAAGGACGGCAAGAGAGATGAGATTGACCATGCAAATTAGAGAATATGAGATGGACAGAGTGATTCTGGACCTAGGATCAAATGCGAATTTTCTGCCAAAGCAAACATGGGAGTGCATGGGAATGCCTACGCTGCAATGGTCTCCTATCCAGCTGTGAATGGCGAACCAGAAAAAGATCTTACCGATGGGAAGATTGTAGGGAATCACCATGGATGCTAAAGGAGCAAGTGCGTTGGCAGATTTTATAGTGATAGAGATTGTTGATGATAGCAATCCCTACCTCGCATTATTAGGAATCAATTGGGCCACCGACATGAATAGGGTGATAAATCTAAAGAAGAGAAAGATGATTTTTGAGAAAAAGTCTTTGCACGTAGTCATACCTTTGGAACCTGCAGAAGGATCGCGCTACAAGGAGCCAGTGTTCTACTATGAAAGCGACGACGACTTGGACTCCATCTACAAGATAACTGTGTGAGAGCAAGACTGGGTAAATCCCACCGTAGATGGATGAATCTCATGGGAGCATGAAAGCTCCTATACATCGGGTTTGGACAAAGAAATAGAGGGATGGCAGAACCAGTTACATGAGGTAACCATGCTAAATTTTAACATGATGAAGAGATCGTTGCGATGCATATCAATGGAGGTAAGGGATTTTCCTACGTATGATGGGTTAAGTGAGGTAGATGACTTCCTGAACAAATTTGAAAGGGAGTTGTTGAAACAACAATGTTTCGAGGCTTTGAAATGGGTACTGCATGCGATGCCCGTGAGGTGGTGGGGTGCATGCCAAGAAATTTTTACGGACTAGCGCAAATGCAGGAGAATGATGTGCATGCAGTTTGGGAAGCCTCAGATGTGATTAACAGATAAGATTTCCAGATGGAACAATCTGTGCGTGCACCTTCCCAGATGGATACAGGAATATCTTAAAAAACCTACGCGGATGCACACAGACTTCGCGTTGGGAGACACGGTCAGTAAGCATGTGCAAGCGAGGCAATTACGTGAATGACCCCTCCGGTTGGAACAATGAAGTATGGAAAGAACGCATGTGCAGAAGGTTATCCACACAGAAGCCTTTAACGAAGTATGCGAAGCACTGAACAAGGTATATGATGCACAACAGACTTATTGGAACCTATGCATACCAGTGGTTCCATGGGATTATAGGACCACGTGCAAGAAACTGATGGTGCAGACGCCTTCGATGCTGGAGTCTGGAGCAAACGCTGAAACCCCCATAGAGTGTAAAATGCCTAGTCCGCGCATAGTAGCACCGGTAGATATGATGGCTCACGGAACCTTGGAAGAAGGGATTGCGCAGCTGAACGAAGCAGAATGCTTTAGACCCGAGGAAGAAATCCAGTAGGATTTTCTTAGGCTCCAAGAAATTATGAAAGAAAGGGTGCGATTAAGGGAGAAAAGCGCTCTGGTGGAAGTGGAAGTCAAGAAGCTTGAGGATGAAATAAAGAAAGATTTTCTTGATAAGAAAACCAGGGGGACAAAACACGGTTCGCACAATCACATTGGCAAATTTGGGGACTAACACTGAGATTTTATCAGCCTAATGCCTTGGATTAGACAACATATTACTAAATGGATCAACCATGGTGGCGTGCTGCAAATGATAAAGTGCGCGACGCAACCAGTAACAATAATAGGTGGTTGTTTTCTAGGAAAAGTGATGGATGACTCGTTGAAACCTTATACAGGTGGTGCAGCCACCTGACTAGCCATGGGAAGTATAGTCTTAGTGCTCTAGGCAGTTGAAAGGAGGCACGGGACTATAAACTACTCTACCTGGGAGTTGTACGCAAGAGCAAAGTGTCACACGGTCCGCGACCGCACAAGGGGTAGGGAGAGTTGTGCATTGCAAGTGTTGAGTGAGCAGAAGATCAACATGGAGCAGTTGAGCCTGTAGCGTGATGAGGTTGTGTCACAGAACATGTAGATGGTACAAGTACTAGAAGAAGCCTATCAGATGGTCCCTAAGCTAGCCATCCCAGTAGATGCACTAGCAGAAGCGCGCATCCACAGATTTGCAGCAGGGGTGCGCGAGGCGCGAGAAGAAATGGCCAAGGTTTAGCTAGAGTTGAACCTTCAAATAGCAGAGTTGCGGTTGAAGGTGCAGTCGTCCACCCCTCTAGAAGTAATAGCACAGTGTGCCAGTGCTATTACATCGGGGATGGAAGAGATCAGCAGTGCAGTACATAACTGCACCAGAATGTTGGAAGAGTCATTTAAGGTCCTCGCTAATCTGCAAGAGGACCTTAACATCCAGCGCTTAGAGACAGAGGTGCGTGAGCTCCAGTAGAATTATAACAGTGTCAAATGGACCGTACAAATGGTAGCCCTTACTCAAAGGCTCGCGTGAATGCAACAAGCCAAAGCACTGAAAGAGCAAGTGGATGCAGCACGACACATAGCAGCAGTTTTGGAGGCAAGTGTTCAACCTTGGATTAACAAGGCCTTTTTCATTACAACAACAATTGAAGGCAATCTCGTGGAAATGCAGGGGATGCAAGAATAGATCCATGGAAGTAGTTCTAACACCGCGGTCTTGGAACAACGTGTACAAGAGATTCAGCAGGCAGCTGCTTAGTGCGTTGCTGACCTTGTAGCTGTTCGAGTAGAGTTGGAGGGTCTCTGCGTGAAGATCTTCACATCGACAGAGTGACTCGAGGGCGAGTCACGACATTTGTGTTGGGGGCCTAGTGGGCATGGAATGCTCCCAAGGCATTAGGCTGATAAAATCTCAGTGTTAGTCCCCAAATTTGCCAATGTGATTGTGCGAACCGTGTTTTGTCCCCCTGGTTTTCTTATCAAGAAAATCTTTCTTTAT
>Ga0115851_100165_pt1 | contig 22953 bp, 9 predicted proteins | sample InSIn2gowninarea_FD_83865 | JGI IMG/M metagenome (GOLD analysis project Ga0115851, IMG submission 83865)
AGATGTGGGATAGCCTTTTATGCAGAAGGTCAAGAAAGTCTATGGTACATTGACAGCGGATGTTCGAAGCATATGACAGGGGACAAAGAAAAACTTGAATCATATACCACATTAGAAAAGGGAAAGAAAGTCTCTTTTGGAAACGATATCTCTGCAGCCATAAAAGGAAAAGGTGTTGCTCAGTTAAAAGAAAAGGTCAAAGCTGGAAATGTTTTGTATGTTGATGGATTGAAGCATAATCTTCTGAGTGTCAGTCAGATGTGTGATCAAAGAACCGAGGTGATATTCAGATCAAATGGATGTCTTATTCGTGATCTTGATATAGGAGAAATAGTGATCAAAGGAAAAAGAACTCCAAACAATCTATACATATTTGAAGAAGGACAACAAAAACAATGCTATCTTAGCAAGGATGATGAGCACTGGTTATGGCATCGAAGGTTGGGGCATCTAAGCTTTTCACAAATAAGGAAAGCATGCAAATATCAGGCAGTTCGCGATCTTCCAGATATCAAAATTCCAGAAAACACCATGTGCAAATCATGTCAGTTCGGAAAGAAAACCAGAACTAATTTTCCAGAGAAGGAAGGATCAGCAAGCAGACCTCTCGAGCTAGTACATGTAGATACATGTGGGCCTTTCAGAAAAAGGACACCTCGGGGAGAAGAATACTTGATATTATTCATTGATGATTTCTCCAGGTTTGTTTGGTTAGGACTTATGAAACACAAAGATGAAGCATTTGAAAAGTTCAAAACTTTCAAAGCCAGGGCTGAAAACGAATCTGGATACAAAATTAAGTGTCTCAGATCTGACAGAGGTGGGGAGTTTACCTCGAATGAATTTTTCGACTTCTGTGAAGAACATGGGATAAGAAGAGAATTCTCTACAGCTAGAACTCCTCAGCAAAATGGAGTTGTGGAAAGAATGAACAGAACAGTCCAACAAATGGCTCGTGCTATGCTTGATGAATCAGGTACTCCCCCAACTTTCTGGGGTGAAGCTGCACATGCTGCTGTTATTATTCTCAACAAAACAAATGTCCGGGTGGACAGTACTCAAACTCCTCATGAGCTCTGGAGTGGTAAAACTCCCTCGGTAAAGCATTTCAAAATCTTTGGGAGCAAATGCTATATTAAGAATACTGATGAGCAGCTTGGCAAACTCGAACCTAGAGCAGATGAGGGCATTTTTCTTGGTTACTCTCCACATAGCAAGGCATACAAATGCTACAATAACAGACTTGGCAGAATTGTCGAAAGCATTGATGTGGTGGTTGACGAGAAGGGATACATCCCTAGGGAAGTACATCGGGAAGACATTGAAGAAGATGAAGGCTACACTCAAAGACAGAATGATGAAGAAGAAGAACCTCAAGAAGAACCTCAAGAAGAACTAGAGGAGCAGACAAGAATAGAAGAGAAGACTCCATCCAGATATGTTCAGAAGAATCATCCAGAATCTCAGATTATGGGGCAGAAAGAAGCAGGTGTACAAACCAGAAGAACAATTGCACAAGCTTCAAGTTATCTGGCATTACTCTCTTCCACTGAACCACAAAATGTGACAGAAGCATGCAAATATGAATGTTGGGTCAAAGCAATGGATGAAGAACTTGATCAGATCGAAAAGAACAACACTTGGGAATTGGTTCCCAGACCAAAGGATAAGAATATCATAGGGACAAAATGGGTCTTCAGAAATAAATTGAATGAAAATGGAGAAGTTATTAGAAACAAGGCCAGACTTGTTTGTAAAGGGTTTGCTCAACAAGAAGGAATAGATTTTGAAGAAACCTTTGCTCCGGTTGCAAGACTTGAAGCCATTCGAATGTTTCTTGCTTTCTCAAGCTTTCAAAACTTCAAAGTATTTCAAATGGACGTGAAATCAGCCTTTCTGAATGGAGACTTAGAAGAAGAAGTATATATTGAACAGCCAGATGGTTTCATTCTTGGGAATGATCCAAATCTTGTGTGCAGATTGAAAAAGGCCCTCTATGGTCTTAAACAAGCTCCAAGGGCTTGGTACTATCGTTTGGACAAATATCTTCATCAACAAGGTTTTTGAAAAGGGTCAGCAGATAGCAATCTTTATATGAAAGTTGAAAATGACAAATTGCTAATACTTGTTGTGTATGTAGATGACATCATCTTTGGCAGCAATGAAGAAGCTATGAGTCAAAGCTTTGCCTCTATCATGCAGAAAGAATTTGAAATGTCCTTACTGGGAGAACTGACATATTTTCTTGGTTTGCAAATCCAACAAAAAGAAGGAGGAATCTTTCTATCTCAAACCAAGTATCTCAAGCAGATTTTGAAGAAATATGGCATGGAGAATGCAAAACCAGTATGTACACCCATGATCACAGGATGTAGCCTTAGTGCAAACGATGAATCTGCAGCAGTACATCAACCTACCTACAGATCTATGATTGGAAGCTTACTTTACTTAACAGGTACCCGACCGGACATCATGCATGCTGTTGGAATAGTTGGAAGATTTAAGGCAAATCCAAAGGAGACTCATCTTCAGGCAGTAAAGAGAATCTTCAAATATCTTCAAGGGACTCAAAATTATGGCTTATGGTATCCTAGAGATACAGATCTTACTCTACATGCTTATACAGATGCAGATTGGGCCGGAAGTGTGGATGACAGGAAGAGCACCAGTGGCGGTGCATTCTTTATGGGTTCCAGATTAGTATCCTGGTTCAGCAAGAAACAAAGTTCGATTGCCTTATCTACAGCAGAAGAAGAATATGTGGCTGCGGCATCTTGTTGCACACAACTTCTTTGGATGATGCAGACTTTGCAGGATTTCCAAATCACTTGTACCCCACCAATCCCCATCTTATGTGATAATACAAGTGCAATCAGCATCTCAAAGAATCCTGTTATGCATTCAAAAACCAAGCACATACCAATCAAGTACCACTTTCTTCGGGAACAAGTGCTTGAACAGAAAGTCAAGTTGGAGTATGTTCCTTCCAAGGAACAAGTTGCTGATATTCTCACCAAACCATTGCCTAGGGACACATTTGAATACCTCAGGCAAAAGCTGGGAGTTGTTGATGCATCATCTTATTGTTGAACCTCTTCTTATTGGTGGTACAGGCTCAGGGGGAGCACATAATGCATTGTTGGCATTATGGATCTAGCTGCAATATGTCTCTATCTCTTTCATGGTGGATTATGGTTCGTCGTTGCAGATCTGGTTCAGGGGGAGCATGATCTTAGGGGGAGCATACCCCTTTGCCCTTGATGTCAAAGGGGGAGAGTGACTTGGTGTGGTGGTTGCCATCAAGTCCAAAGGGGGAGATTGTTGGCATTATGGCTAAAGGTGTTGTCCTTGATGGCAACCTATACAGGTGATGGACCTCAGTACCTCAAGCCAGCAGCAGAGATTGATCAAATATTGAAGAAAAGAAGAAGGACGCAGGAAACCAGTTCATAGGGTGCGTACCCGCAGGTACACCATGCATGGCCCGCGTCCAGAGACGCAGGGAAGCCTTTCAGGAGGTGCGTCCGCCCAGTGCACACATTTCAAGGCAGAGAAAAGCTCACGTGGGGGTTTCTTGTGATTTACTCTTGGTTTTGAGCCGACGGTATTGTGTTATTATGGTTTTAACCCGTGGTATTGCTCCATGATTTAAGGAAGGGTTTGCCTATATAAAGCAAAGGAGATCATTTGTCAAGTATGCCTTTTGTGTTGAATATCTTATGAGAACTAGATCTGAAATTTTATGGGTGTAATGTCTAGATCAAAAGAAGGCGAATCTCCTGATCTTTTCAGTGCATGATCAGATCTATAAATCTGATTGACTGGGTTGTCTCTTAAAGTTTTGAAATCATTCTGATCTGAAGGGACGCAGGTACAGTGGAGGGACAAGTGCGCCGGGACGCAGGTACAGTAGCGGGACAAGTGCGCCGGGACGCAGGGCGAACAAGGTTCAGGTGCGTCTCTGGAGCAAAATACGCGGCGCGACAGTGTTTTTGGGTGCATCCCGGAGGCAAAGGGACGCGGCGCGATAGTGTTTTTGGGTGCGTCCCTGAGGCAAAGGGACGCGGCGCGATAGTGTTCTTGGGTGCGTCCCTGGAGCAAGCGGACGCGATTCAGTTGAACGAACAGTGCGTCGGTACGCAGCGCAACAGAAGAATCTCTACGTGTGGGCGTAGGAGTGCAGAAGAAAAGCTGCGTCTGGTCGCAGACCGCAGAAGGCAAAACTGCGTCCCTGTCTTAAGATGTTCTCTTGACTGTATTTTTCTGTTCATAAGGTGTTCTGGGCTAGCTCTGTAATTACTGATCTGAAATCTGTAGTGGACTGTAACTGTTGTTGTATACTTGTTGATCATTTAATGCTTTATGAAAAGAAGTAGGGGGTTGTAGCTCCCGTCCAGGAGGAGACTGGAAAACGAGAGAGAGTTGTAGCTCTCTGCAGGTTGCAGCCTGCGTACTGGTAAAGGACTGCACCAGTACAAAATCATTGTAAAGGGAATTTCTAACTTGAAAGAAGATAGAGACATATTGCAGCAGGTGGTTTTCACCCACATTGGGTTTCCACCTTACATCTTGTGTTCTTTGGTGTGCCTATCTGTTTTTTTTTTTGTTCATGCCCATTATTTATGGTATTGATATGCAAAAATAATTCAAAGTACAAATAAGGAAGATTTGTTAAATTGCTAGATAATACTGATTCACCCCCCCCCTCTCAGTATTATTTCCAACATTTTCATCATACAGCCCCCAGCAAGCCCAAAAGGCGCAAAAGCACCCGTTTTCTGCGCGAAAGGTTTCAGAAGCAGCTGAAGACAGTTTTAGAGGAAACAGAAGCCGGATAGCGGCCATAAATTTGTGATTAGACCCACATCACATCAAAGCAGCACCCAGATTTTGTCAAAGAGTATCAGAGGAGGAATAACAATCAAAGAGTATCAGCCAAAGATTTTTTTAGGGGCTCGAAGCACATGTACATTAATGAAGCCCCCATCAAAGTGAAATCAAGCATCATAAGCCCATCCTTACCTTCAATTCACCATTAAGGCATTCAAAGCCAAAGGACAGCAAGGAAGCAGGAACCCATACACATTTATTTCAGAAGACACTGCACCGGGCCACCAAGGAGAACATAATTCATTCAGTTTTGATACGGCTGCCCTCAGCGCAGCCCGAGTTTATTTCATTGCATTTAATTCTGGTAGATTTAGGTCAATAAATATTTTTTTATGACCTAATTAAGTCAAGATTTAATAAATAAGCTATGTAGATAGTTTTTCCCTATTCATACCACCCTCTATATAGCTTTAAGGGTTGGTAAGTTGAGAGTTTTCACTAGAGACTCACTGTGTATACCTGAGTTTTTCTATAATCAAAGATTGTCGAAAGCTTGGAGAGTGAACTGACTGTTGTAAATGAATGTTTTGGAGACTGAAGATGGAATTCTTGTGCTGCAGTTTGAAGCAATAAGTCCCTCTTACCTCTGTTTATGTGTTTTCCATTATCAAATAGCAGGAAGAAAGAATAGCCTAGAATTAGTTTAAATACTCTCTATGTTCAATTTCTGCTATTTCTTTATGTTTTCCTCTGAATGAATTGGTTATGAATATGAATTCCTCCTGGCTCATGTTTACCCTAATTCACCTATGTTTGCCAATCATCTAGGGATTCTTCACTGCCCCTAGGTAGTGCTCTGTTATCTTCCCCTGCTAAGCATGATTGAGAGATTCTTTACTGCCTCTCATTACTTAGCATCTCTTTCCATCCCTTAAACCTAAAACATTGTTTCATGCTCAACTATCTTGCTCCATTTTCCCTCACTGTTATCAAGGAAACGCACCAGCAGGTTCTCTCCTCGACTCCACGCCCAATGGTTTGAAACCCTCGGACTATGCTCTGCCTCTCTACCTGAAAAATCAATTTTCCCACCAAAAACAAAACAAAAACTCTTCAAACTAAATAACTAGCCTAAAATCCTTTTCAACAAACCTAAATCTGAAAGAGAGAACCCTCTCTGACTGCAGGTGGGCTAGAACCTGCAGTCCAAAGTTGGTTTGTGGTTACCTCGGCCGTATCCCTTTCCCACAACCTTCGGGGACAACCTGAGCGATAACAGGCTGCTCAAATGGTACCATTGTTGAGAAAGCAACACTGCTTCCACTGTCATTGTAAATACCATTTTTTTAGTTTGGTTTTAATCTGTAATGTTAGTTTTCAAGTTATTTCAATGTCAAGTTTGAGTCAATTTCTTAGTTATTCCAGTTTTTAAATAAGTCAGAGTCCTATATTGTTTTTCATAATTATGACTCCATAGCCCAATGGACCATAGGCACTATCTAGCTCCTCCAGAGATCTTCTGTTCTTGGCACCTCCAAGGAGCTACCATCCCCCATTGGAGCCAATGTTAGAGTCGGTCTGGTCAGCCCTCCATCAGGAATCAAAACTCTTTATGCATTTCATTTTGGGTGTCCTCCTTCATCCACTCCGCTACATTCCTCTAGGGGGCATGCCATAAGTCTGACGAAGAAGGTCATGATAGTTATTTTTCCCTCATGTCTGGTTCCTGCTGACTCATGTCTTTTGTCAGTAATCACTAGAGTCCATGATAGTCAAGGTCTAATCCTTTACGGGACCAAGGTCATTTTTAAAGTTTGGGTCTAGGAATCCATCAATTTGGTCTTAGAAAATATGTCCAGTAAAGCCATGTAGGCCAGATTGAGGCCCTTACACAGCTATGGTTTAAAGAGTTTCATCGTCAAGTAAAAGACTTCAGCTCATCTTCAAAACTCTGTTTCGAAAGAAAAGTCAAAAGAGGTCATTTATGATAAAATTTCCAAAATAATGCACAAGTTGAGTTTTTAGATACAGTCATGGTTTCCATGACCAAATGACCAGTCACACAGTCCCCTGAAGGAAATGCCGAAAATTTCATTAAAAGAGCCAAAATTTCAAAGAAAAAGGTGAAAATCAGGGTGTTTAAAGTCAATAAAAAGGTGCAAACACAAACATTAGAAAGTGGGTTTTCAAATAAAAGAAAATCAAACTCATCTCTCCTCAAAACCTATATATACTTGTTGTGGCCCAAAACTAAGTCATTGTGCTATGGAAAGCTTGAGAGAGACATTGCTAAAGAAAGAGAGCGAATTGCGAGAGTTTGGGTGAGTGAGGGCCGGTTTCAAAGAGTGCAGCGCATACAACAGGGAGCGCGACGCACACCCAGTACGCGGCACACTAGGCTTGGTGCACAACGCACGTAGCCAAGGGGCTTGAAAACACTACAAATTGTTTCATATCTCGGTGGAAGGCTAGCAAACAAGCGGTAGGCTCAATTGAAACCTCTTCTATGTCAATTTGGTCAATGTTTTGGTGTTTCTAAGATGTTGAATGATATCCAAAAGCACAATGGCCATCCATGAAAACAATCATCAAGCAAAAACAATAGATGGGGTTGCAAGTTCGCAAGGATGCCACCAAGGTTCTACTCCCCTCCCTTTGTCCCCTCACTCCTCATCATTCTCACCCCCATTCCATCATGTCTCCTAAGAAAACCCCCTAAAAACCTCCATTAAAGCCCTACCCCTCATTTTCCAAGCAAATTTGTGTCATATTACAGTGCGTGGTGCACACCCAAGGTGGCACGGCACACTCTGGGTGCGCGACGCATTGGGCGCTCCACAGTGCATTTTTTACACTAGCGCGGCACATACCCAACGTACGGTGCATAGACCTGTGAGCCTAAAAAACCACCAAATAGCCCAAATTTTTATGAATGGCCCTCAAATTTTGAGAGGTGGCCCTAAATACCTTCACCATTGACATTTAATTCAAAGAGAAATATGATTTTGGTGACCATGAATCAAATGCAAATTTTTTTTAAAAACAAACAAAGATGACACAAAAAGGGTCCAAAAAACCTAGGGTTTTGCTACAGTGACATTATTGCTAAAGCATGCTCTTACCCTACCTTTATCAAACTAATTCCCCTGTAGTATTTTCCTTAATAATCACCCTAGCTCCACTATGATCATATTCATTTGTTCCCCCTATTCCTACCTCAAAAATACCCAAACCCTACCTCAGCAATATCCAAACCCTATCCCATCAAAATTATACCCAAAATACTCCTAAATCCTTGCTAAATTTCTCCTCTTAAATCCCTATTCCCCTTTCATCATTCCACTCCTAACAATCCCTATTTTATTGTACCCTTGGTGATAGATTCTCAAGGCAACCACCAGTTTCATTGGATTCAGAGGGCAGCAAAAGAAAACTCAGGATACACACAACAGTAATGGCTGATGAGCCCCAAAAATGGATAATTATATGGGCTCATTCAACCTCCTAATTCAACTTAATCCACCATTCTCATTAGTTTATTGCATGTTTTTGATTATATTTATGCTAATAAAGTGAATTGGGTTAGTCATTATGCCAACAAGTCTAATGTGTGCTTTGTGTAGTCCTTTTAGTCAATTTGGAGAGAAAATCAAAGGTTTTAATGAGCACTTGGCAGCCAAATTCATGTGAGAACAAGGGAGAGGATTTGTAGGAAGGTGTACCCTTCATTTATGGGCCCTTACCTTGAATTCTCCACCATCAATTCAGAGTTCAAGGGCCACCAAATCAATTATCACAAGGGCAGCCGAGCAAGTGCTAGTAAAAGTGTTGTTAACTACAAGTTTTGGTAGCCGAGTTCCTAAAGTTTAGGAGGGCTGTTGGTGTCCTCAATTTGTATAAATAAGAAGGATTAGGGCCTCATTTTGGTTAGCCAGTAGTTAGTCACTTTGTAGGCATAAGTTGGCTAGTTTGTAGTTCGATTTTAGTCAGTAGATTAGCTTTGCATTTCAGCACATTTTCAAGCTTTCCCTTGTGGACAGTTTTGATGTAACTCTTCTTTTCTTGCTCAATAAAGATGAATCTAGCTTTTCACCAGCTCTAGATCTCTATTAGGAGGCTATATCTCTTAGGGTTGGGCCCATCTCAAGTGCCTAGTACCTCGTTTGTTTACTTTCATGTGTCTTTGTTGCATTCTTAGAATAAAATCTGCTATTTAGATTTAAAATCTTGTTTTGTTATTTAGGTTGCTTTTGATGATTAAAGTAGCTTTTCATGTTCAGATTGATTTGATATGTTAATAATAGAAAGGATCCTTGGAAAAAGGCCTCAAGCACCTCTGATATCACCTCTCCCTCAGTGGGATCGTGAGTTGGGACAAAGGTGACATTGCTGCCAACAAAAGCACTAGTTTGCTTTACCATGCAATGCTTAGTGTATTGTCTCTATTTGCAGAAGTTGGTTATGTGTTCAGATCTCTAAAATGTTTCATTGCATAGTTGATATACATGATTCTCTCTCAAATAAAGCTGTTGTTCATCCACTTTATTGTTAGTTAGATTAGATTAGCTAGAACTTTGATCACTTGCAAGACTTTGTTGATTCAGTTGAATGTATATGGTGCAGAGCATCTCTACCACTCTTTCATCCACCTAAGCTTCATCAGAGTCATCTACTCCATCTCCTAGCCAGGTACCTCATCTAACATCTATCCTCTTGCCCACGTAACCCTACCTTTTTGTGCAATCATTGTTTCAGTCTTCTTTGAGTCAATTTAGCCATCTACACCTTCTCATCACTCCATCCACCAGTCCCTGGGCCACTTCAGACCCCGGGCCACTTCAGACCCCTATCCTACCTCCATATCCATTCATACATCTTCCCTTACTCACCCATCCTCCAAAATCCAATTTTTAAACACCCTATAGAAATTTCTGAACATCCTGTAGAAATTCCTGAACATCCCGTAGAACCCCTGCAGACTTCCTATAGAAGCTCACAAATGAGGTTTCTTGATGGCCAAACTTTGTGAAACTCTTTGGAAAGATGTTAGGGACTCCTTAGACCCTCTCTGAACCTTCCCGAGCTCTTCCAAGAATTTCTCCTCCTTGATCCACCCCTGCACAGTCAAAGAACAGTGAAAGCATATGCATGATGAAACTGACGACTTAATCAAAAATACAAAAAGATGTTTTCTTCAGATAGAGGTAGTCTAGACACATTTATTTTACCTTCATATAAGTAATGGCATCTCTTTCAGCAGTTTGCATTCTCTCCTTTGCATTAGTAGGACTAGCTGGTAGAATTAGGGTTTGTTAGGGTTTGCGTTTTCCTTCAATTTTTCAATCTCTTTTCACAAATAGATTAGCTTCCTTCGAGTTAGCTTTCATCCATCAATTAAAAAGCTTCTTCTAAGAGCTCATAGAGGTTGGCTTAAGCTCCTAGCAGACTTGTGCCAGCTGATCAAGTGACAACTGTGGCAAGAGCTAGTACTTGTGCATACATCACCATTGCTTCCAAGTTTATTACGAACTACCGGGTTGATAAAATTAAAAAAGGGAGTCTCAGGAGTTGCAGCATTATTGCTGCAATATTGGGGCTCACCATCTTTTTGGCGCCATTGTCAGGGAAGCATCAGAGTATTGGTGATTGCTAATTTTCTTCTATTTTCCACTACAACCTTTTGCTAAGTAGTTTATTTCATTTCCATTATGCAATTTCATTTCCGCAAAAGTCGAGTAGACATTTCCTGCTTTCATAGATTAGCATTTCAATTCCGTAATTTCATTTCTGCAAGCATAGATTGGCATTTCAATTCTGCAAGCGTAGCCTAGCATTTCGTTCCTGCAATTTCATTTGAGCAAAATAGATTAGTCCTTTCCTTCTTTAATTTCAAATTCGCATTTTCATTTCAGCAAGATAGTTAGTTGTAGTTCAATCTATTTTAGTTTTATAAGTACAAGAAGGAAAAGAGCAAAAATCAACCAAAAATATTTCCTTTCATGCCTTGATGGAGTAGAGATAATTCAGAAAAATGATTGCACAACACCCCCACTGCTTCACACATCCAACCTTCTCTCTTCTTCGATGGCTATGATTAAAGAACCCTTCGGTGGACCGCAAGACATATTTGAAGAACCTCAAGGGAAGAAGAAGAAAAAAACATTCCTTTGGAGTAAATGGCTACAAGTAGAAATGTTAGGAGCAGTACCTTGTCCAAAAACGAATTCGAAAATCAGATGGAAGATTTCAAGAGTGATATGAGGCAGTTTCTTGCCATGCAATTGGATACCCTACGGATCCAAAGGAAGCAAGAGGAAGCCAAGAGGGCTTTGGAAATATTTTGTCCTAGGTGCACTAGAAAGCATCTTAGGGACGAATGTCCAATGCACTCCCTAAAAGTGTGTTTCGTCTGTGAAGAATACCATCCTACGAATCAGTGCCCTTCCTTGCCTGGACTTAAAGTTGCATACTAGAGAACCAAAGGAGCCATTGAATCACTCTATTATATGAACCAAAGGAGGCCACATGGACCTAGATCTTACCAGCAGGAACTGCCAGGGACATCCGAGACCTATTATGACCCCTATCAAGCCACTTTCATGCCTTCTTGGGGTCCCCCTACTCATCCTTCCTGGTTGACACCTCCTCCTTGTTCCTTTAGAGATCCATATTATGCCCTACCAGCTGCTCATTCGTTTCACTCTTATGCTTAGCCACAGCCTCAGTGGAATGCACCTCATCAAAGGTGGAGGCCCCAATATAACTCTCCTCCCACTCCTTTGCCTACACCACCTGCTGAACCGCAACCATCGCCTCCTCCTCCACCAAGGCAGCCCCAAATTCCTGCCCAAACACAACCCCATCCACATCCATCTCAAATATACGCCCCCACTCAGCTACCCATACCACCATTTCCAAACTTGTCCATTGGAGTAGCTCAACCCAATTGCAAAACTGAGGCACAACATGTCCAAACAACTCCTCTTGAGCTCCAAGATATTCACCATAGCTCAAGAAGAGTATTGGAGAAAAGAGATTATATTGACAGCACTGAAGGATCACATCCAGCAAAAGAAGATTCAAGAGAGGAGATCAAAGAACCACGGGTTGCACTTGATGAAGAGAAGAGATCATAATCAAAGATCAAGAAAGCGCCCTCATGGTTACCATCAAACCCTCCGTGTAGTCAAGAGAAAAGTCAGCAAAAAGAGGAAGATGTGAAGGTCATGATAGAAGAAGATATGGAGAATGATCCAGATCAGCAAAAGGACCAAGGATATCAAAGATATATTGAGACATGGTTCAAGACAGTCATTAAGTTGCAGCAGTACTCTCTTCTTCAGCTATGTTTGATCCCTTCAAAGTCAGATCATTTGGTCTCTGAAATCCGGATAGCTAGCAAAGTATGCATTTCAAGCCTCCACATCATTTTGTCTCTAATCTTGATGTGCACATGGCTCCATTGGAAGTATTCTTACACTCGAAAATGATTTTGTTTTTCAAGTAGGGTAGGGTAGAAAAAAAAAAAAGAGAAAAAAAGATAATAAAAAAAAATGAAAATAAGAGGAAAAATAAAAATCTAAGGTGAAAACATCCTCGGAGGCGCCTTAGATTGGCTTATTGATTGAAAATCTCCATGAGGCGGTCAATGGGTTGGAAAAAAAAGAGAAAAGAGAATAAGATCTCTGGGCGAAAACCTCCCTTGGAGGTGCCCAGGGTAGGAAATTAGGGTGAAAACCTCCATGAGGCACCCTAGTTGTTTCCAAAACACAAAAAAAAAAAAAAAAAACAAATTTGCAATGAATACTTTTAGATAAAAAGAAGTAAAATAAAGAAAGTTAACTAAAAACAAAAGAAGAGGAAGTTCTGTGCCTTCTACAAGAAGTTCTATGTTTTCTACAAGAAGTTCTGCGTCTTCTACAGGAAGCCTACAAACAAGCCAAAATTGATCTTTGAAGAGGACCTAAAGGCTGGGAATCTGTCCATGAGGCCTGCAAGCATCCATGTTTCCATCCCTCACCCTTCTCCATCATTTTTTCCATCTCACTGTGCTTCTTTCCTCAAAACTGTGTGTTTTGGAGGAAGTTCTGGTAGAAATTACAGGATTTCTATAGGAAGCTAGAAATGGATTTCAAAAACGCGGTTTGGCGAACATGATAGCTTTCGCAAGGGTTCAGAAGTCCTCTTGGAATCTTCAAACTCCTTCTCCATCATGTCCATGCCTGCATCACAACCCAAGCTTAGATTTTATTTCCATGCAAAAACTTGTAGACTACTTTGAAGAAAAAAATACATAGAACATAATTTGTTTTTTCCCTAGCTTGAAAACCATGCATCCATTTGCAAAACTGTTACAGGGGGGTTGTATAGGGACGATAGCAACATGCCCAAGCAATTTCATTAGATTCTGGTACATGGTTTCCAAGAAATCCACCTCCATCACCGTTAGCCATTTTTTCATTTTCTCCATATCCATGCATCCATTTCAAAACATGTTTCATGGGGAGATGCATATGGGTGATAGTAGCCTACCCAAGCAGTTTCAGCCAATTCCGATGCACAGTTTCCGAGAAATTGATCTCTGTAACCTTCAGCCATTTTCTGTTTTTCTCGAAATCTATGCATCCATTTATCACAATTTTTCTATGAGAGGTACATCATGATGATAGGAACATGTTCAGCAAGTTTCAGATCGATCCGATCTATCGTTCGGGAGCAATGGCGAAAACATGTTTTGGTCCTGTGAAAATTCAGCAATAGCAGCTTGAGGGTGTAGATTTGAATGTGAAGCCAACTCCTACAACATGGATCCAGCCAGAGGATACCTGCACAAGAAAAAATAGCCATGAATCAGCCACCAAGCCCTCATGCAACCACAGAAACCAATGCATGCAGCAAATGAAAGGCCACAGCACCTCACAACAACCACATTCGACTTCCAGGTATGTGACTAAAACTCATTCCTCTATTGCATGAATCTAATCTAAGCACTACATGAACAAACAAGATGGTGGGATTTAGCCAGGAAGCTAGCCAGATTCGATTGCACTCATCCAGGCAAAAATCACGCAGCATACGTGTATAGTCGTTCATGTGAAATTTGAAAAACACACATAGTGGTAGACGTGTTGAACTCCAGTGCACAGGACATCAAATGATTAACAGATAGAAGAGAACATGTAGTTCATAACATCACTGCAGTTCAAATAAAGCCAGTGCACATTTTTGCCACCTCACCATAAATCACGCAGCAATTAACGAACGCTCGACTGAAACTCACAAACTGCTATTAACTTGCACTTGCAACATTTTCAACTGAAGTATGCATCCTCCGCTTCCACAAAATGATTAACCTGTCGTCCTCCATTGAGCTTTACAGCCTAGTTCACAATTCTCCAGCGTATTGGGCTCACTCAGAGGCACACGGGCATTCTATAGGAAGACGTTCTATAGGAAGATGTTCTACAGGAAAGTACAACAAAGCCTTCCAGAGCAGAAAAGCATGAGTTTTTCTTCATCAAATTTGGAGCTTGAAGAGAGGTAGGCTCAAAAGCACCATTCCCATGCATGATATTTTGAAAGGTGGTGAACTAGCTTGTGTGAAGTGGGGAAAATTAAAACCAGTCTGCCTGTGGGTCGAGAATGGTGGTTTGCTTATATGATACACAAAATTTCTTTTAAATGGTGCTGCTTTGTCCTCACCTCCATGATTCCTGTTAACAAACTCTCCCCATTTTTATGACAAACCACTGTAAGGCTCACCTGTGCACGTATCAATTTTTTGTGTGACTGTTATATGATTGGTATAAAAATATTCTCTGCACTCTATCTATGAGAGCTTCATTTCCTTTGACAAGTCAAAGTCTTGGGTGGCAGCAGTATTTTAACCAGAGAATTGGTGAAAGAGGGAGATACAAACAATAGAGAAACCCTGACCTGAGAACCAAGGGGGAAAACATGCCTGGAGGGTTTATCAGAAAGGAACCCTCGGATTCCAAGAAATTGTGAGAAACTCCTAAGGTGGTAGACCTATTTACCCGTGCAAAGTGGATGACCTTCTGTGATAAAATCCAAGGTCACGATGATGAAATAACATAGGAGTTCCTAAGGTCCCTACAACCCAAATCAAAAACATTGGCAACTATAAATTTCAAGGGAATAACCTTGAAACTCACCCCACAACTCATTAGCTGAGTCACTGAATTGCCATTGGGGATGCCCTGGGATAAAGAGGAAAGGAAATTGGGCCAAAAAGCTAAAAAGGAATTCTTCCTACCAGAAGAACAATTTTCAGAGCATAAAAATGGGGTCCAGAGAGCTAGCTTACAACCATTTTGGAGTGAGGTTAGCCTTCAAATTATGAAATATATTACCTGTGAGGGGCGATTTAGTATTGTGTATGGGTATCACTTCCGCTTGTTAACTGAGCTCAGGCATAAGATGGATTTTCCCTCAGAACAAAAATTGAGCATCCCATACTTCCTCCTGCAGTCATTGATTGAGTGTGGCACAAAACTGAAGGATGGGACACCAGACCAGCTAGCTCATCATGGGCTTATAAAGCTCCTCGTAGAAGATGCCCTCCATACTTATACTATCCCTATCTCCTGGGATATTTTCCGTAATATGACCAAGGATGATGATATCCAGACCCTGGCAGAAGAACTCACTTCATCCAGCAGTGAGGAGAAGGAACATATTGAGGCAGAGAAGAAACCTAAAGGTAAGGAAGCTAAGGGTAAGAAAATCCAGGACAGGCCATCACAGGAAAAGCCACAAGAACAACAAAAGGAAAAGCAAGAAAAAGGACAAGTTGTTGAGGCCAAAGCTGGGAGTAAAATAAAAAAACCAATGCTAAGGGAGAAATGGTTGCAAACCCGGGTGGAGAAGACTGAAAGGATGCAAACAACACCCAAGGCAACCACAGCACAATTCAAAGAGAAGGCACCCCCAACCAAGCAAGCCAAATCAGGGAAAACGTGTTCTACAAGAAGCCAGCAAACTATTTCTACAGGAAGCCAGAAAACTGCTTCTACAGGAAGCCAGAAAACGGCCACTATAAGACTTTCTATAGGAAGTCTGTGGAAAGGGCAGAAGAAGGAGAAATTGGCTGAGATTTTAGCTAGGGAGGTAGTAGTTGTGCTGGCCACCCTAAGCACATCCCCCAAGTAGAAGGAGAAGTGAAAGAGGGAGCTTCAACTATATTTTAAGGCAAGAAAGAACATGCAGATAAGAACTGGCAGACCCCAACCAGAGTCGAAAGAGCCAATCACAATTATAGACACCTCAGATACACAAAAGGAGAGGTCTCCCTCCAAGGCATCCATCACCTATGAATGGAGAAGCCTGAAGACATCCACCTAGAGAGAAAGAATGGAAATGTTGGACACAAAGGCCTCTCTATAGGATGCTGAGACAATTCTACAGGAAGCTGAGAATTCTCTAGGAAAAGGAGCACAGGCAGTGGGAAGAAGCAGAGAGAAAAGCATGGTTTCATGACTAAGAAGAGGACATCACTTCAGAAGTTTGGCATGACAGGGAGGCCACCAGGGCCATCAAAGATGAGGAGATAGATCAGTTGCTCAGAGGATGAGCAGCACTTTCAGTAGGGGGTGATGATGAGCCCCAAAAATGGATAATTATATGGGCTCATTCAACCTCCTAATTCAACTTAATCCACCATTCTCATTAGTTTATTACATGTTTTTTATTATATTTATGCTAATAGAGTGAATTGGGTTAGTCATTATGCCAACAAGTCTAATGTGTGCTTTGTGTAGTCTTTTTGGTCAATTTGGAGACAAAATCAAAGGTTTTAATGAGCACTTGGTAGCCAAATTCATGGGAGAACAAGGGAGAGGATTTGTAGGAAGGTGTCCCCTCCATTTATGGGCCCTTACCTCAAATTCTTCACCATCAGCTCGGAGTTCAAGGGCCACCAAATCAATTATTGCAAGGGCAACCGAGCAAGTGCTAGTAAAAGTGTCGTTAACTACAAGTTTTGGCAGCCGAGTTCCTAAAGTTTAGGAGGGCTATTGGGGTCCTCAATTTATATAAATAAGAAGGCTTAGGGCCTCTTTTTGGTTAGCCAGTAGTTAGTCATTTTTTAGGCAGAAGTTAGCGAGTTTGTAGTTCGATTTTAGTCAGTAGATTAGCTTTGCATTTCAGCACATTTTCAAGCTTTCCCTTGTGGACAGTATTGATGTAACTCTTCTTTTCTTGCTCAATAAATATGAATCCAGCTTTGCACCAGCTCTAAATCTCTCTTAGGAGGATGTAGCGCTTGGGGTTGGGCCCATCTCAAGTGCCCAGTACCTCCTTTGTTTACTTTCATGTGTCTTTGCTGCATTCTTAGAATAAAATCTGATATTTAGATTTAAAATCTTGTTTTGTTATTTAGTTTGCTTTTGATGATTAAAGTATATTTTCATGTTCAGATTGATTTGATAGATTAATAACATAAAGGATCCATGGAAAAAGGCCTCAAGCACCTCTGATCTCACCTCTCCCTCAGTGGGATCATGAGCTGGGACAAAGGTGACATTGTTGCCAAGAAAAACACTAGTTTGCTTTACCATAAAATACTTAGTGTATTGTCTTCATTTGCAGAAGTTGGTTATGTGTTTAGATCTCTGAAATGTTTCATTGCATAGTTGATATACATGGTTCTCTCTCAAATAAAGTTTTTGTTCATCCACTTTATTATTAGTTACATTAGATTAGCTAGGACTTTGATCACTTGCAAGACTTTGTTGATTCAGTTGAATGTATACGGTGCAGAGCATCTCTACCACTCTTTCATCCACCTAAGCTTCATCAGAGCCATCTGCTCCATATCTTAGCTAGGTTCCTCATCTCACATCTATCCTCTTGCCCATGTAACCCTACCTTTTTGTGCAATCATTGTTTCAGCCTTCTTTGAGTCAATTTAGACATCTACACCTTCTCACCACTCCATCCACCAGTCCCTGGGCCACTTCAAACCCCTATCCTACCTCCATATCCATTCATACATCTTCCCTCACTCACCCATCCTCCAAAATCCAATTTTTAAACATCCTGTAGAAATTTCTGAACATCCTGTAGAAATTCCTGAACATCTTGTAGAACCCCTGCAGACTTCATGTAGAGGCTCACAAATGAGGTTTCTTGATAGCCAAACTTTGTGAAACTCTCTGGAAGGGTGTTAGGGAATCCTTAGACCCTCTCTGAACCTTCCCAAGCTCTACCAAGAATTTCTCCTGCTTGATCCACCCCTGCACAGTCAAAGAATAGTGAAAGCATATGCATGATGAAACTAACGACTTAATCAAAAATACAAAAAGATGTTTTCTTTAGATAGAGGTAGTTTAGACACATGTATTTTACCTTCATAGAAGTAATGGCATTTCTTTCAGTAGTTTGCATTCTCTCCTTTGCATTAGTAGGACTAGCTGGTAGAATTAGGGTTTGCTAGGGTTTGCGTTTTCCTTCAGTTTTTCAATCTCTTTTCGCAAATAGATTAGCTTCCTTCGAGTTAGCTTTCATCCATCAATTAAAAAGATTCTTCTAAGAGCTCATAGAAGTTGGCTTAAGCTCCTAGCGGACTTGTGCCAGCTGATCAAGTGACAGCTGCGGCAAGAGCTAGTACTTGTGCATATAGCACCATCGCTTCCAAGTTTGTTACGAACTACCGGGTTGATAAAATTAAAGAAGCGAGTCTCAGGAGTTGCAGCATTATTGCTGCAATACTGGGGCTCACCAATGGCATCAGGAGTTTCATCAGATTATGAGGGGGATACACACAGTGACACATCTTCAAGAGAGAGGGCCCATAGGAGACATCACTAGAGTGGTAGACATCTCAGAGATGAGCCAAACACCCTCACAAAGCTACAGGTGTGTCCACTTGCCATGTTATGAATTTTTCCAAAGGATGGAAAATGTCAGAGTATATCATAAGTTGGACCGCCTTTTTTCACTACATCTACAGGGAGGTCAATCCATATTGGTTGGGGTCGCTTTCACCTTGACACCAAAGGCTATATCAGTGGCAATAGGGATACCAAACATTGGGGAACAGTGGCAGAAGAAAAAAAAAGGTGGAAAGGCATTACTATGAGCCTTACATCAAGAACAGTTGTTTGAGCTAGCTCAATAGAGTCTTTCCGTTCAAGTTTTTTAGGGATGAGTATGCCCCACTCATGAGATTGATCATAAAATATTTTAGTTGTGAGGGAAGGTTTTCCCACTTCTATGCATATCACATCCAGTTACTCATGCACTTCACCAGGGTGCAGATGATGAACCTCCCATTTTTCATGTGTAATTACATAGAGATGATGAAGAACTTTATGTAGCACAAGACCCTGTGACAGCAGCTGAACAATGTATATCATTTTGCTCTCATCAGGATTTTAGTGGATCATCAGTTGGGGTTGCAGGGTATTGCCTGGGAGGACTTCATCTCCCGTGAATTATTCAGTGCTCCACTAGTGGTATCAGAGGCAGAGCATGAAGTGGGGAGTCCTTCACATCAGTTTGAGTGCCACGAGGCTGCCACCATGCCAGTGTATATTTCATATCACAGGGGCAGTAGACCATTGTTTGCCGTAGCAAAGCGAGTGTTATCTCCACCCGGGGTGGAAGGGGCCTCGCTTCCGACATCAGTACAGCAAGAGAAGAGCAGAGGCAAAGAGCCATTGCATGATGAGGGGCCTTCGAGAGTGCCATCAAGTGAAAGCGAGACCGAGTTTGTTCTCCTCCACGATGATGACACTGACAGAGAGCCGACAAATGAGGAACTTAGAAAAGTAATCCAGGAACAACAGGCAGAGATTGAGACCTTGTCCCTTGACTTGGAGAGGGCCAAGTGGAACATAAAGTACCTGGAACAGAGGAACAAGCATCTAGAGGATCAATAGGTGATCATGGAGCTGCAAGACATTCGTGAGCATCGCCAAGCTGCTCAAAGGACAAGGGTTGAGCTCACTTCCTTGGAGTAGGAGATAAATGAAGATCGGGAGGCCAACCTTGAGAGAGCCAATATTCATTTGGAGAGGCTACTAGACAAAGTAGGCAAGGACCTTGCACTACTGAGGCATATGGCATTTCACTACCAGGCACGAAACATGAGCGCCAAGGCCCGAATAAAGAGCTTGAAGGCTAAATTGAGGAAAGCAACAAGGAGAGACAAAGAGGCTAAGGAGCAAGATAGACTTAGAATCTCAGTTGATGCTTCCTTGGCTCAACATGTCACCCCATATGGAAACTCTAGTCCAAATTTCAGCAAATTTGGAGAAATTTTGAGCAAGTTTTGATTTTTTGGGCAAAAAACAGGAAATTCCTCCCTGTGCGCCATGCCACTGGCGCAACGCTAAAAATCTAGGGCTCCAATCGAGGAATGGTTTGTATTTTTGGATTCAGCATCAAAAATCATGAATACTGGTGTCCGGGCAAGAAATTTTTAGGAGATATGGGCCTCCTAAAGGTCAAAAAACACCCAAAAATGGCCTCTCTGCCACTTTTTTGACACACAGAAAATAGTCTTGGGAGAATGAAGTTTTGGAGTGGCAAATGAGCTCCAAATTCAAAAATTCCAGTTTGGTTGGAAAGTAGATGGGACAGGATTTCCAACAAGCCCACTTGGGCATATTTTGGACAACTGCAAGTGCCCCAAAACAGGCTCCACACTGGCGCAATGCAGAGAGAATTTGGCACGGCGCACAGGGGAAAAAGTGCCATTTTACTCCTGTTTCGCGAAATTTCGGTTCACAACTTCTCCAAGTGGGGCCGGTCATCTACACTTTTGTTTTTTGGCAGTCAAGGTGGAATTTAAATAGCGTTTTCTCCAGATTGGCATCCATCTAGGTGGCAGAGGAATACAAAGGGTCACCCCATGCCAAATGTCATGTTTGTGAGCATTGCACCTGTAGCTGATGGTTGGCTCTCCAGCTCCATTTTGTGATCATTTGAGTAACTCCCCAACCCTTGGGCATTCTATCTATTCCTCGCTCATTCTATATATTGTAAGAAAGCTATTTGCAAAGGGTTGGTTGGCTCATAACTTCTGGGAGATTGTGGGAGGGAAACTCTGTTTCTCCACTGTGTAATTTTGACAGAGAATTAATGAAAGGCAGCAGCACTGTTTCATGAGATTCTTGTGGTTGTGAGTGTAGTAAATGTGTTCATATGTTTCATATGTATCTTGTTATGTTCCATATTTCATTTCATGCTTCATTTCAGTGAAATTTTCTAAGTGAGATTAGGTAGAATTCAATTTTTATTGCTCTGCCTGTGGGAAAATTTCATGTACAGTGTTATTTCTTCTGTTGAAAAGGATTCATACCACTATGTTCTTTTCACTTTCTTCAGCAATATATTCATGCCGCGGTGACTCAAACTAAATTGCTACATTTTCCACCTACCTTGCCTCACAGAATAATCTGTGCCTTTGTATTAAATTCTTTGTTCATTGCTGAGTGCTAGTCCCATACATCCCAGAAGCTTGGCCATTCATTAAAATTTGTTCCCGAAATCCCTGTTCACTTACTAGCCTAAGGTAAATATTGCATTTCAAGTCATCCCAGATTATTTTCAAGTATTTATTCAGTGAGCGTGACTCGGAGAGAGCCCTCTCCTATTCTGGTAGGGCTAGCTACCAGACTTAGCGTGGTTTGTGGTTACCCTAATTTTTGCCCTCCTTCAGCCTAGGGTGGATTTAGGTGACAACAGTAATCATGAAGTGTGCGATTTGTATCTCTAGGACACCATAAGCCACAGTTTTTTGTTCCTTGAAGATATTTGAAAATCATTTTCACCGCCTAAGGGTGTGTTTCTTTTGGATTTGCCTAGAATCTTCCAACTATTCCCACTGCATGCATGATGTCTGGTCGGGTACCTGTCAGATAGAGCAAAATACCAATCATGGATCTATAGGTTGGTTGATGTACTATTGCTGAATCATCATTTGCACTAAGGCTGCATCCTGTTACCATGGGGTTACATACTGGTTTCAAATCTTCCATGCCATATTTCTTCAAGATCTGCTTGAGGTACTTGGTTTGTGATAGAAAGATATTGTCTTTGTTTTGTTGGACTTGTAAGCCAAGAAAATAGGTCAGCTCACCAAGCAGGGACATTTCAAATTCTTTCTGCATCACTGAAGAAAAGTTTTGACTAATGGATTCTTCATTGCTACCAAAGATGATATCATCAACATACACAACAAGTATTAGCAATTTATCATTATCAATTTTTATATATAGATTGTTATATGCTGATCCTTTTGAAAAACCTTGTTGATGGAGGTATTTGTCCAGATGATAATACCAAGCCCTTGGAGTCTGTTTAAGACCATAGAGTGCCTTCTTAGGTCTGCACACAAGTTTTGGATCATTTCCAAGGATGAATCCATCTAGTTGCTCAATATACACTTCTTCTTCTAAGTCTCGATTCAAAAAGGCAGATTTCACATCCATTTGATATACTTTGAACTTCTAAAAGCTAGAAAGAGCAAGGAACATTCTTATGGCTTCAAGTCCAGCAACTAGTGCAAAAGTTTCTTCAAATTCTATACCTTCTTGTTGAGCATACCCTTTACAAACAAGTCTGGCCTTGTTTCTAATAACATCTCTATTTTTGTTTAGCTTGTTTTTGAATATCCATTTGGTCCCTGTGACATTCTTATCATTAGGTATAGGAACCAATTCCCAAGTATTATTCTTCTCAATCTACTCAAGTTCTTCATTCATGGCCTTGACCCAATATTCATCTTTGCATGCTTCACTTACATTTCGTGGTTCAATGGAGGAGTGCAATGCTAGATATCTTGAAGCTTCTATTATAGTTCTTCTAGTTTGAACACCTGCCTCTTTTTGCCCCAAAATTTGAGTCTCTGGATGGTTCTTCTGAAGATACCTGGATGGAGTCTTTTCTTCTATTTTTATCTGTTCTTCTAATGCCTCATAAGTTTCTTATTCAACATTAGTCTGATCTGATGTTGAAGGATAGTCCTCTTCATCTTCAAAATCTTCGGTTTTTATCTGTTTTTAATTGTTGCCTTCTTCATCAACCACCACATCAATACTTTCAACAATTTTTCCAAGTCATTTATTGTAACACTTATATCCTTTACTTCAGGAA
>Ga0115851_100191_pt1 | contig 22942 bp, 15 predicted proteins | sample InSIn2gowninarea_FD_83865 | JGI IMG/M metagenome (GOLD analysis project Ga0115851, IMG submission 83865)
CCTTTAGGTGCTCGACCAAAAGGACCTTTAGGTGCTCGACTGATAAGGCCGCCATCGAGACCCCCCCACCCAATAAGTAAACCCTAATTTGAGTGCTGAGTGAGTGATTTGATCGATGGCCAGTTGAGAGGGAGGGTCCTTCGGACGGACGGAAAGAGGGGGCCAGAGGAGCAGATATAACCCCGACGGAAGGAAGGCAGGCAGGGAGGGAAGGAGGTTAGAGTGAGTGCCAGAGGGGATTTCCCGATAGCCCGTGACCAGGATGGTGCTCTGAATTACCTGTTTTTTATCGATCCACCGTGTTCAGGAAGTTGTTGCCACAGCGAAGAAGGGGACTATCAATGGGGAATAATCACAGGATAAGTCAAAGTGAAAGAAGTGCCGACCCCCATTCAATCTCTTCTTAAATTCTGGTTGTATCAAATCAAAGAGGGCAGTTCCCACGATCCCACGACTGGTGTAATCTGTCCAAAAGAAATGGCTCAAGCAAGTAGGGTGAACAAGGTCCTCCCTCCATGCACGAAGAGCATATGTGCCTCTTGGACCCTTAAAAAGGAGATTCTATTAGGCAGAAATGGCGAATGAGTCTTTTTTATATAACGGGTAACCGAGCGAAGTTGGGTAGCGCAGTGTAATATCCCATCGTGAGTATCCCATCCCCGTGGAGTATCTGAGTGTCCCCAAGCCCAGCCAATGATCCATCCGAGCTCTAACTGGCAATTGTCATTATGCCTCTGTGAGGTGCTTTTCCTTATAGGCTACGCCACCTTGAAGTAGTGAATTCCCTACTTTGCACCAAGGCGAGGCAGGGCTCTTAAAGGGAAGGGTGCTTAGCAAGTTAGGTATAAACTGATTCATGGCCATTTAGCCCCATGGAAACACAAATTTGAACCTTATATAGCCCCGGGGCATGGAATTAATAAGATTGGAAAGTAAGGTTCGTAAAGAAGAATCCTGAATAACCTAAGGGGGTATGGTGGCACAAAGGGGTTACAGTTACCAACAGTTGTGGAATTGTCGAATCGGAACTGCCCTATGAATTAACTACTGCCAGAACTGATGAGATGAGCCGGGGGTCAGCAAGCACTTAGACTATTAGTATTACCTCTGCCTACTTGCATTACTTTATTTGCGACAGCGACCAACTAACAACCCGTCGTCTTCACCAACCTTACTATCTCTCACTTACCCAACTTAGGAATGCCCCAACCTCTTGCTGAATGAATGCTTTGTAGGTGCGGCACTTAGAACTGAACTATTGATCTTGACTCTTACCAACGCAAGTTAGCTTAGCAAGCGAGAGTATTTATCCGGTTATACCAGAGTTGCTTTCTATTACTGGAAGCGGGAAAGACTCATTTTTGAGAATATGCTCGCTCTTTGATAAGCCGCATGCGATTCGTTGCTGGATGGGAGGGAAAACTCCAAGAGAAGAGCTTGCTTCGTTAGACTTACTTGGGATTGAGGGGGACTTAGACGGCTGGCTGGAACAGCTTGCTGAACCGTAAGAGCTGGTATTAATGGGATTATTGGAACTTGCATTACAACCCATATGGGCATAGGGGGGATAATTTGAACTACTTGCTTTTATTATGATCACCTGGATATACACTAGATGCCGAGGAACAATTGCTTTTATTACAATAACCTAAGAGGATAAAGACTTGATAACTCGCGAAAGAACCGAACCGCTAGAGATAGAGCTGGATATAGAGCCCGCGAAGCCACCCTATGCGAGAGCCACCAAACTTTTTGAACTTATCGAACTGCTAGTTTGGTTATAGCCCACGTACCACCAGAACAGACCGCGCATATTAGTTCCCCCTCACTCACGGGGCGTAGAGGTAGGTCCTAGCTGGCCCTGTACGAGATACCGACTATAAAAGAAAAGCCTAGCCCACGTATCAATCACTCTAACAGCATGTCTTTCCCAGCAGCATAGTATGGGACTACTGCTTTTTCAACTAGCACTGGCAAAACAGCAACAGATGGGGCTTTACCCGCTAAGTAGGAACTTGACTGGATGGCTTGAAATGCTTTAAAAGCAGCGCATTTGCAGTCGTTCTAAGGTGCAAATGAGGTCACATGATGATGCAATGGGGTGCATAAAATGGGTTATGATTGGTTTCATTAGTCTTTTCCGAACCAAAATACCACTGGAGGAAACGAGGTTACCACTTGCATTCCATTCTACCTCTACTCTATGATGGAGCTACGCCAGTGGAAGCAGGTCTATTGGCCGGTAGATCACATGTCAAATATCGACGGGTTTACCCGAAGTCACGGGCCTTGCAATGCCGTGTAAGGGCCTTGCCATGACTTATGTAATGTGCCCTGTTTTATTCCCTAAATACTATGCCTGCGACTTTGAACCCGTGTACACCTGGAAAGCCATTGTTACTGCCCCAGTTAGGAATATGCACACCTTTTCAGAGGTAATTATTCGTATTTGTTATTCGGTCGGTAGGGTGGTTTTAACCTGCTGGTGGGAGAGTGGAGGAACCTAGAAGAACGCCAAAAGGTCATTGACACCAATACTCCAGTTGTCATTGCCTTAGAGCAGCCCCCTCTACCTATTCTTCGACACCTCTATCGTTACAGAATATTGATCAATGTTATTACCTCAAGTGGATGGAAGGAATAACGATGCGCGTTACATACAGTGAGAAAGCATTTGAGGAACAGAGTTAGAGTCCAATTGATTTTAAGAGAGTCAGCCTGTAAACAGAAAACAATAGCCAGAACCCTTTTGCCAAGTATCCACCAATAACCATGGGACAAAGAATTCTGCTAAGATGCTGATAACACGTCGCGGTTATATACGTTGATTTACATTTCGATGAGCATAGTCCAACTTGATGGACGGTTGGTGCTGCTTTGTTTATGATTCACAATTTTAGGGTCAAGCGGCCTGTAGGCGCCTTCGGGTCAATCCTTCGACAATGCTGCTATTATATATGTCATTATGCTTTTGGCTGGATCGAATTGAAATGATTTCTTCCCCTCAAATAGCTAGAAGGGAGGGGGTTTTCTCCTTCAGAAACCGAATGCCATCCCACTCTGATGAATGAGGGAGATGAAAAGCATATATGGGCATGCCCCCCTTAAGTTGAAGGGGGCCGATAGTTGATTTGAAGGGGGCCTTCAGTTGAAGGGAGAGCAAGCTCGACACCAACCTGGATAGATTGAAAGGGGAGCTGCTCGACCATAAGGACCTTGACAGTCGAGTGTGCTAACGCACCCTCACCCATCGAAATGAGTGAGTGACTCCGTCGATGGCGGCCTTAACAGTCGAGCCTGCTTACGCATTCTTATCAGTCGAGTCACTAACGTACCTGGGCATGGTGGTAGTTAGTTATATATGAGCATGTGGTAGGCTTCATAAAATAGAGATTCAGATCGTAATGACATATGTAACGAGAGAGAGAAGAAAGAATGGTCGAGCGGCCTTACGGCTCCTCTCCCTCATGCTCAGGTAAGCAACTACGATCTATAGTTCATTCTGGGATCACCTCCATTCTGTCACTATAGATCTACGTTGCCGTAACAAATTATGAACCTACACACACAAATTGGGTCTTAGGAAGAGCCGTATGAGGCAGCCCACGTACGGTCCGGGAGCCGAGCCCCAGCACACACAGTGATGGTGCGGCGGCTTAGGTCAACACTTATATATTAGCTGGTCATCAATCGGAAGCAGGCAAGATGGTGATGAATTGCGATTGGTCCAAACCTTCGACCTCGTTCAACTTAGGTGGCTACCACCAACCCCATCATTTGATAGCCCATACCTTACCTTTCCTTGTTCGCACAGCAGCGAATGAAGGCCGGGTGGAAGGGCGCCCTTTAGAGAATAGTCATAGTAGCAGTCAGCGGGCTGCTTCTTGGCCACGCCCCCAGGCTTATAGATACGACATACTCGATCCGCATTATCAAGTAGGAAATTGCATACCATCCGCTGATATACGTATAGGAACATGGGTACATAATATTGAATGTAATCCAGGTCAAGGCGCAAAGCCGACTCGAGCTGCAGGAACCTTCGCTAAAACAATGAAGAAACCCGAGGTAAATAGTCAATTCATAGTCACCTTAGCGAGGTAACCCCCGGTCACTCCTACAGCAAAGGCCTTCAAGCCAACCAAGGCCGACACCATTCAACCGCCATTCAACGAGGGCGGATATCCCGACATTGAGATAAGCCCGATTGTATTACTGATTCTGTTGCCGAACAAGAATCAATTTCTTTCACTAAATAGGTTGTATTTGGTCCCCTGAAGGCTCTACCTCCGAGGGAAATAGGTCCCAGTAGCAAGCGATCTTCATCAGCCTTCTCCTTCTCTTTGATCTTTCCTGAAGGATACCTACTTCTTGGATGTTGGATGTGGGATACGCGCAATTGGGGCTTTGGCTTGAAACTACCAGCGCCTTGTTGTTAACTTTAGTGTTATAGCACGATAGTTTCTTTTGTATCTTGACAGTCCCACTGAGGCTTCCACTCTCCTAAACGGTCCCACTAGTTGGAACCGAGGGGGGCCTCTGGGTGTCAACCAGAAATCTCAGGGAAAGGCTGCAGCCGTAGCTGGCGGCAACCCGTCCACAGGATTAGGGTTATTTCACAAATATCCACCTTACGGTGAACCTTGTGAAGTGCCCTGGTTTGGACCAACACGAGAACTAGATAAAGCGGTTCAGGTGCGCCTAATTATGGCTCTAGTCGTCAACTTGACGGGTAACTACCCCATCAAGCCCCTTTGAATCGGAATTATGCTGACTTACACAAGCTGAGGGAGGTCCCAGTATTAATGGTGACTTTCCCCTTCCTTGGACAGCCCAGTCATAAAGCCGCCATGTTAGACCGAAACGGACCAGTTCAGGTTCCTCGTTCCGGCGCTTCCACGACCTCTCTACAACAGGGAAGTCCAAGAGCGCCTCGCGTATAAGGATTCAAAGCTACAGTGTTATACCAAAGTACCCAAGCAAGCCAACTCTCCATCCAAGATCGGAGAGTCGTTCGCTCAAGTATTTCGTACTCATCATCACTAAGGAGGCCATCCAGATACCATTTTCCTTTCGGTAGTTTGATATCTTTCGGCTTAATTGCCTCAATGAGACGCGCCTTTAGTCTACCCTCTAAGTAAGGATCAAGAGGTATTCCTCCTCCTAACCAAAACTCAAAGGCTAAAGGACAACCACTGTTTGGTTTATGAAGAACAGTCCACAGCCGCTCCCAACGATTAGATCGTCGCGAGCGTAAGCTGCCCAACACACGATACCCTGCCCCACCGATACGGAACAACACATTGAAAGATTTCATAGAGTGTGTCCGAAAGATGGTCAACAGACCCATGGTCGACCGCGCTAATAAGAGAGACCTCATCGAAATCGGTGAGAGATCGACTAGTCCCCCTTTTATATGAAAGCGGGAAGCAAACTCATAAGCCCCAGATCTAGATATCAAAGATTTCGCTGTTGATATTTTGACACCTAAATCCGAGACTATACTGTAGTATTCTTCAGCCACCCTACGATCCCCGATGACAACATCATCACCAAGAATCGCATAGGCCTTGAATAACCCGCGGTTCGGGTAAACCCGGTCCGCAGCTAGCCACACTATCGCATGATGCGACAGCGCAAACAGTGCCCAGGATGAGTAGTAACCCAGAGGTTGACCAACTTGAAAGTTGATCTCCTTCTGAGAGCGGACCCAAGGCGGGTTCACCAGAAACTGGCTATATCCTAACCCTGAATCTACTATTGCGATTCCCGTGATACCATCAAACAACCAGTATAACATTTGATAAATGATCAGACGAGGCCACCTATCAGTGGCTGACTTAAGATCATAGCTATACACCTCCATTAGCCCTTTTAGGCGTCCTAGAGGCTGGGTCTGATGATATGTCCCATCGCCAGGGGGACGCCGGAGAACCGACATCGCCCAGTCGTGGTACGGTTTAAGCAAACGTTGTTTGACATAGTTCCCTATGACAAACAGACGCAACTTACCACCACCCTCAACCACACCTGCCAACTTGCCTTGATAGAGTGGGACCCGCGAGGAGTCCCGAAGCTCACTGAAGAAAGGATATACGTTCTTGTAAAAGAACATAATATCTTGCTCCCAGGCATCCAAGGAAATTGGTTGAAACGGCCACCTCAGCCGCTCACACCAAAGACCAGGGACGGAAGTTGCCAAACCCGTCCGTTCAGTCCTACTATCTTCAGACAAACAGAGGGCAAAGGCGCCTAATTCACTAAACAGCGACGTGAGGGGTCCAGTGATCACTTCACGAAACGCAGGCTTTGAGGCCTTTGTCCCATCAGATCCCACTTTCCACACCTCATGAAGCCGAGGATTCGGCATAGACTTCCAAGAAGGCTTCCAAGACATACCTTGAATAACGGTCATATCCTGGATCCATGGCATGTAGCGATGACAGAGCAATTTCAATTTTTGATCAAACTCTGCCATGATTTTCACTACACGCTCCCCTGCTTCGACGGGCCTGGTAATAGAGTCTAGATTATCCTTTGATAATTTATTACTCAAAAGAAGAATCTTCGACAAACTAAACCAGTACCATCGAACCAAGGTATCTGCTTTAGAATCACGCCGAGCAATCATCTTACGATGATAAGCTGGTATGATTCTAGGCAGACCGGATCTAGTGAGGGAAACTTGAACAGGCAGTAATTCATGCTGTTTAGGCACACCTCCATAGAATTGTAAGAGGCAGGCCTTACACTGCTTCAAATAAAGCGCAGTGAAGAGCAATCCTGACTGCCTGGCCAGCTTAATCACTGTCCTAGCAAACAAGTAGGCACTAATCCCAGATTCTTTGGTGAGACGACCAGTGACGATTAAAGGAACCCTTATTAAGAGTCCCTTCAATTGTCGAAGATGTTCAAACATCTTCCGCCAGGAGGCCTTAGGGACCTTTTCGAGTACATTAGTAAACATAGTAGCACGATAGGCTAGATTAGAATGTCTTATATCTGGTATCCCGTCGATGAGCTTTTTCTGTGATTCCTCACCCTAGGAGAGATTAGAACCAATAAGATTGGCTTCTAGGCGAAGAGCGTAGGATAGAGAGAGATAAGCATCGGATATATCGGTTGCAGCTGCCGCTGTGCGGTCTTGTAATTCAATTTCTTTTGCCTTCTTCTCTGAGAGTGAGGATAGTCATAAATCAAGAAAGAAAGGTCCCGTAGGGGCTTGCGCTTCCTAGTGCAAGGAATGAAAGCAATCGAAAAAGAGTCGTTAGGCCGAAAAGTGGAGAAGCAAGAACTCCGGTTTATGTCGCTAAAGCATATTTTTTGATTGAGCCTCCATCTTCTGATTCAGTTTAAGTGGAATCTCTTGCAGTTGCTCTTCCGCTACAAAGAGCTGATTCTCGAAGTCGATCTATCTGGTCTGGTTCTATCCTTTCCACTATTGGAGTGGAATCCCTTTTTCTAGTAATCCCCCCTTTTTTTTGGCTTATTCCATTCGATCTTCTACTTGGTTAACCCATACCCCTTTTAGTAATATCCTTCGTTATTTATCCGGCTTCGGTTGAACTGGCAACCTACTTTCCACTTTCCAACGGTTGAGTACCCGAGTTCGTAGCCCGATCGTCTTCCCTGACTTTGCTTTGAAAGTCAGCCACTTCCTCTTCAATTTACTTATTGGGTGCCCCTCTCAAATAAGTAACTAAAAGGCGGTGGTCGAGCACCTAAAGGTCCTTATCAGTCGAGCCCCCTAAAGGGTCCTTGCACTAGGAAGCGCAAGACCCTCCGGACCTTTCCTGATTCAGTTTCTCTTTCGGGGTAATCCTCCTGCAGCTTATTTTGAAGCCTATGTTCCGGTTTCGGGGGATGAGTTTCCTGCCGCTATTTCATCTTTTTGTCTACTTTACTATTTCGAAGTCAAGCCTACATACACCTCCTGTCCTTCTACCTCCTCCCTGGGTAGTCGAGTAAGTACCACACACAAGGCAAAAGCTCTTGCTTGATCCGCCCTCCAAGGCCAAGGGCTACTGATTGTGCTTGTGCCAGCTACGTCTTTCCTCTACCTAAAGGTAAGGTATTGTGCCACCTCAAACTCAAAACTATATTTATCAAACTCAAAACTATATTGATTACCCCTCCCCTCTTTCTACGGTACCGGAGGATCAGTTGCTGGAGAAGAGGAATCCTGTAGATCGGCGGAATCTCTGTTCTCACCCCCTCTCGCTAAAGAAAGGAACTAGTTAGGATATACCTTGGTATTGGTCCTCAACCCAGCGGAAGGGAAAGGCAGTGAAGAGGCTCCGGCTCCAAGGTCCAGCTTCTTTCTCTTTTGCTTAGATGGCGAGGAATCTTTGAACCTAGAAAAACTAAGAGCTTCGTCCCTCCTCTCCTGTGAGGAAAGACCCACCTCGAGTTCAGCGGCTGCTTAGTAGAGCAAGGTTTAGTTCTTTTCTTCCTAAGGGCTTCACTGGTAAAGAATCCAAAGAGTTTCACTCAGTCATATACCCCCTCTACCAAAACCCAGATTCTCTGCTTTCGGGTTACCCCATTACCACTAAAGCTCGATATTGATCTTGATCCCTATCCTTTCTTTGATTAAAGAAGGAGCCTTCACTCCGCCCCAGCTACCTTTACCCTCTTTAGGAAGAGTTATCGTATTGTGATTGATCCTTTGGTGTATCACTCTCGATCATCTCCCACATAGATGTATAAGAGGGTATAAATTCTTTACCTTTAATCGATCTAAGATGAAGAGGTGCTTCCATATACATTAAGATATAAAGAAGCACATTTAGGACTAAAGAGATTCAAGGAGAAAGGGTCCTTCAAAATTAGGAGTAGGATACCTCCATACCTTGGATCCCTTACATCCAAAGGTCCAATTTGATTCCAGACCTTCCTCAAAGGACTTAGGTTTGACTATTTTATAATCATGATAAGTTTTTTAGCTTTTTTAAGCTTAATCTTTCTTTTATTCCAGGGCTTGTAACCTCAAACTTCTAGCTCAACTAAGAAGAGGGCTTCATTATATTCACACTAGCAGTTAGGTTTGGAAAGCAACCCTTAAAGAAAGAACTGCATCATGGCCATAAGTTGGGGCAAATATAAGGTTACCCACCACCCGAGGGATAATAATCTTTTTCCTATCAGGCTTTGTCGAGTTAGCTTCAAAGCTTTGCTCCTTGTAATTCCTATCCTAACGCTTTGCTTTCTTCGTTTGCATCCGCTGTTGGATAATCCAAGCCAAGTCGACTCTCCCTTTTCCTCCCCTTATAAGAGAACAGCTTTTAAGGTTGAGTTAGCAAGTCCCAGGGTATGCCCCGTCCTCTGTATTAGTTGAGAATCTTTCATCTTCTCTCCCTGCGGTTTCTCCTATACAGATCCTCTGTCTTTGGCTGAGCCCTCGCTCTCCTTCCCTTCCGATAGCTCCTTCCTCTGTCGAGTTAGCCACGTCTTTCTCACCCTTCGCGGGATATGGCACCTCCTTTGAAAGAGAATCGGGATCGAGTTAGCACCTGCTTTCAGTCGAGCTTCTTTCCGGTCAGACATATCCAAAAGACCAGTTCCCTACCCTACTTTCCTGTGATGAAAGAAAAGGGCTTTATGCCCCGGTTTAGTACTCGTGGAAAAGAACCTTTGCTTCGGTCGAATTCGAATACCCCACTCCCTTTTTAGTTCTTTCAGAATCAAGATTTGATTGAGGAATCTCCTTGCTACGAATCTACTGAAGGAGAATCTTTGGTTTAGAGTTTAGAGGCTGAGTCGAGCTTTCTTCAAACGTTGTGTCAGCATCTCCGAGAACCTCAACTGCGAAGTCTAGTCTAGCTTTCTTTGTCGAATAGTTCGTTGCAGTTTAGGCTTTCCTCGCCTCTGTCTTTGGCGGAAACTTCTTCCTTAGCCTCTGAATCTCTTTAGCTTTTGGAGGAATCCCCGTACCCCCTGTGACTTATGCCCAGTGTTCAAAACCTTTCTAGTAGAAAGCAAGTAACCGCGGGCAAGCATCTTATCCCTTCTCGGTCGAGTAGCTTCGCACCTCTCGCTGTCGCTCGAGCAGCTTTCGCACCTCTCTATGGTCGGTTAGTCTTACATTCTTTGTTGTTAGCTCTAGCATAACTAGATGCCTTTGGAAAATCTCTTGGTGTATAACTCTCTATCGATCGATTCCACCTCCTATCCCCATTATTCAACTCAATTCATTCTTTTTTCGAACGAGTCATATGAAGGTCGAAGTATAAGCCCTGTGTAAAGGAGCACCAATCCCGAATAGCAGCAAAAAAATCCTCTCTAATGAGACTCCAACAGTCCCTGCCAGTGAAAGCATCTGGGCCCGGAGCACTGTCTGGCTTAAGATCCTGCATCGCTTTCATCATAGTCTGAAGGAATAGAAGAAAGCATAGCATGATGATCCGTGGATGAGGGGATTCATTCCACCAAAGGGCTTCTTTCTTGGGAGGCTGTCCATTTCGTGACTAAGACGAGAGAGATTGTGACTCGCAGCCAATCGGAAATCGGCTAAACAATTCTTTTTTTTTGATTACTGAGGGCAAGCTGCTTTCGGTATTACCTTTACTCAGCTCGCTCAGGGCAAGATCCTTCGCTAGCGAGGCAGCTGGGATCAAGGCTTTGTGGCGATACCATTTTGACCTCAACTCTGCGCTATCCTTATTACTATCTATGAGCGGTGCACCCACTTCGCTTCAGAGAATTCTTTCTCCCACACACCTTTGCCCTTTTCCTGTCTTTCAGTTGCCACAGTCAAAATGCACCTAATTCCTGATCGTAGACCTTCTTTTTCTAATAGTGAACCCGCTTTTCAGAATGCTATTCCAGCAAATCTTTCTAGATTTAGTATTTGCTTTCCTGAAAAATTTCTATGCTTCAATTTCGAGGTAGCCAAGGAGTACGTTACATAGGAGGTTGTCTTTCCTGCTTTAGTTTATGACCTGTGTTCCAACCCCTATTATTAGTAGAAAGTGACAATTCCCGGTAGTGGAGTACCCTTCGACCCTGGAGCAAGAGGGGAGTTCGCCACCGAACCCTATCTTCTAAATCGTTAAGCCTCGGGACTCATGCCAACTCAACTCTCTGAATCTTTCTTTGCTACGAATCTACTGAAATTGAAATTGACATCTTCCCAGGGTCGAGCATCTTTCTTCGATCCTGGCTTTCAGCTTGAATTGAAGTTCGCAGTGAAATGACATTAGAGAACACGTGGAAGAAAGATTTCCTTGATAAGCCTTTCAGCAGTCTAAGGTATAGCCTTCTTTCTTGCTCTCCCTCTCTCTTCGGTCGAATACCCAAGTTCATATCCCTTCGATCTGGTTCCTCGGGTTCATTCCTTTACTGAGGGAGCTTCTTTGGACGTTGTGTCTTTTCTCCGAGCGGGGAATCGTCTGCAACTCGAGCTCTTTGAAACTCTGCAATTGCTTCGGTTTATCCAATTCCCACTAAACCTGATCCCACATAACCTGACCCGGATGTCACTAATGCACGAGCATAAAATGAATGAATTCGATCGATCAGTCTACCCGGCTTCAAGGAGATGGGTCGGTTGTGGATAGAGAGGTAGGGATCACCGGATGGATGTGGAGCAGTTGTAGGCTTTTTGATCAAAGCTTTATGGTCTCATTCATCCTTTCGCAAGCTCATCAAGTGGGCTTGGAAGCCCCAGTTGGTACTGTCGATTGATGTACCCCATCCGAAAGCTCCGCTATCTATCTGAATAATTGACTCCCAGAGGTCTTCTTCCCCAACCAACGGTTTGCTACGTTTGTTCGTTCTGTACACTCCCCTCGCTTCAGTACTCGCTTTGCTACCGTTAGTATGTATACAAGGGGCTCTAGCCTATAGAAGAGGGTCCCAGTGCAGAAGTAGAGAATTCAAGTAACAAAGCACAGGCTCAAACCAGATCGTCAAGTACTTCCCGATCAGTCTCACTAGCGCAGCGGATTGCTCTTTCTTTAGTTAGGACCGCCATGAAAGATGGGTGAAAAAAAGCCTAATGAATGGTCGACCACATTCAACGGTCAAAACTCATGCGTTGAGCTCCTTTTCTTAGAGAAGAAGTGAGACTTTGAAGGATGGGCGAGCGCCCTCTTTGGGGCGCAGGTTTCCGCATCCGAAAATGGGTCTCTCTTTCAATCTTATATAAGATTCAAGGTCAAAGGCAGTCTCTGTAGATTCAATTCCAACTCTTTGTTCAGCAGAGGCACTCGCTTAAGCCGCATTTTCTCATTCAAATCTTCCCCGGCAAGAGCACCCGAAACGATATAGCAGGCATGTTTGGAGTATGAAGATGAGGCCTGAGACCAATAAACAAATTCTTAGTTGTTCCAAGATCTATTAATTCAGCGAAGCGTAAAAGGAAGCACGGGTGGGTCCAGATGACTAGGTTTCTTTGGGAAGTCCCGGATACCATTCCTGCGTAATGGAGGTAAGTCGCCCCACGGCCTTATGGAGCTTCCGTAGATCGCAGGAGATGGTCCCTTGATCCATGTACAACTGGGTCCAATGAGTAATAAGAGGCTTACCGCTTTTATTCCACCTGTCTTGACTTCTATTTATTTCGTGAAGCTCACGATAAGGAGTCCGCAGGAGCCCCTGCCTTTGGAGTTAGTACGAGCCCCTCTTTGCCTACCTTTTCTTAATAGAAATAGATTCCTGTGGTTCTGGGCAACTTATCTAACCTGAAGGTCCAGCTAGGTATAGCCTTAAGACCCCAAACCCGCCTTTAGCACTAGGATTGACTACATTCTATGAATTCGCTACACTGGCAGCTCCTTCCTTGGTACCCCCCCTTCCTCGTCGCTACGCTCCTTACGGGGGAACCCCCCAGATAACCAGCTGACAAGTTACGCTCTCACGTTCACTCGCTTCTTCCCTTACGCTAAATGGACCCCCCGCTCACTCCCTAGTACGTTCGAAAGAGTCCTTGGGCGACTGCGCTCACTCACTCTTTAGAAAGAAGCTACGCTACGCTTGTCAAGAGAAAAGAACCGTAGGGGCATCTTCTCTATATAGTCAATCGGTTATTCCAGTACGGCAGCTTGAAGTAGAATATTCGTCTTAGGTAGTTTCTTCCTAGCCACCTTTTCATAGCCTATCCTTGCACTAGGAAGCGCAAGCCCCTACGGGACCTTGCTTTTTCTCATGTGACTGCCTAAAGGCAAAAATGCATAAATAGAGTCATTCCTCTTTTAGTATGAGGTTGCATTCCTACCCTAGCGTGAGTATCTATTAGTGATCAGACGCAGATGATAAGATGTTAGCTTCTTCTCCTTCTCGATCTGGCTATCCGGTCCCAGTATGAAAAGATTACAGATTTCCCCGTGCTTTCCGAATCCTCTATCGCAGTAAGTCCCCACGAGTTCGATTTAGGGGTTTAACCCCATGGAGTTGCTTTCTTCCAGTTCATAAGCCTCCCACTCGACTTCTTCTCTCCCTTAGCTCTCCTGTCAGCTACTATACCGTAACGTTAACCTCTGACTTGATGGTTTGCTCATACACCTTTATTGATGGCTATTGGTCTCTACTGATCTGCTTCACCACCTCCCCAGTTCTTTGGTCATCTTTCCCTCTCTCACAGACCTCAATCCAGCCTATTCATCCTCATGGAAGAAGAAGGATCAGATCCTTCTCAGTTGGTTACATACCACAATGAGACCTACTGTCTTTGCCCAAGTTATTGGATACAAGACAGCTCGTTCCACTTGGGAGGCTCTTGACAGGGCTTATACCTCCCAGACCAATGCTCGATATTACCAGATAAAGCATTACCTTTTGAATATTCGCAAAGGTTCATATTCCATTACGGAATATATGGATCGTATCCGCAGGCTCACAGATGAACTATCTCTTATTCAACAACCAATGAGTGATCGATAAATTATTGGTTGTGTTCTTGCAGTTTGATTAGATAAGCTTGATCTTGATTATGATGTGGTTGTTAATACAGTACACACCATGTCCACCACACCCTCTTTTGAAGAAAGAAAAAGTATGCTTCTCAATCGTGAAAAACGATTAGAAGTATATCACCATACCTCTCAAGATCGGTCCACTACTGCTCTTCTTGCTTCCAACAATTGTGATGCTAATCGTGGTTATAATAACCGCGGCACGAATCGGGGTCGCAACACTAATCGCACAACTTTTCACAGAAAAAAGAACTCTCATGGGACATCTCATGACCGATCTACTCTGATTTGTCAGATGATCTACGACCACCCTGACTCAAAAGTCAAGGCGAATGGGGTTCCTAACCAATGAGCAGCGAGCAAAGAATCCGGGGAAATCAAAATCCCGGGAAGCACGCATATACCTAATTTCTATTTAAGCATCAATCTCAACGTCAAATTAAGATAGATTTCGAGATGCCTCTATTTCTATTTTGGATATACTGGGATCAAGATCCTTAGCTATTCAGAGCTATTCAGAAAGTGGAATCGGGGTTGAGGGGTGCGCATTCCTTTACGCATTCAGCTGACCTTTCAATTACCGTGGGAAAGCCTCACTCTCGGTGAAGCGGATGACTCATCTTGATAACAGAATAAGCCGATGCGAGTCTAACAGTTCCACCAGTAAGGAAGGAAGGGGAAAGAAGCAGGCAAAGCAGAGATTGAGGAAGCGTAAGCTCACTCGACCATAGGAAGAGGAAGCGCGACACTGCTTAGGCGTACTTTTTGATCCTAATTATGGTATGCTCCTATATCATACTGATCTGATTTCGACAGCGCACTGACGGTGATATGCCTTGAACTTCTTGATCGCCTAGTCCAGATTCTCGTATTCCTGCCACAGAATGTCCAACGGAAGCCAGAAGGCTTTGCTTTCCTGTTAAGGGAAGGGAAAAGGGAACCTGCCGAATCAAAGCAATCCTCTCTTGGCATAGCTGAAGCTCCTTTCCTGGACGACTGTTAGCGGTTCCAAATTAGGCTCAGTTCAAAGCCTTTGGATGTCTCTCTAACCAAGGCCTATTAGTTTAGAGTCAGATCAGCACTCTATCCCATTCATTGATTTAGCTATTCTGGTTGGCTGCGTACCACATACCAATAGTATTGCAAACTGAAACTGTATAGCCAGCCTGAGCACGAAGACAGAAGTCATGTTCTGCATGCAGACAGATAATGCCTTTCAATCAATTCCCGATGCATCTCTTCTTGCCAGTCCGATCGTGAGAGCACTGTTGGTAATATGCACACCTTGTTGTACATGACCTTTGACTGCGCTTGCATATTTAGCAGCCTAAGTAATAACTCATTGCGCTGCTTTCCAATTCTCGTCGTATGGATATGTTTATCGGCATTCTATCCTTTGAGTGTTCAAATACTAATGAATAGTGTACTCCATTTTTGAGGCATTAACTGACTTTCGACAGCCATGTGCCTAACTATCCCCCGGTCAAGTGAGGGACCCATCAGAAACATAAGCAGACGTGTGAGTCTTGCTTTCCATTAGCGAGGAAGGAAGCAGGCAAAGCAAGCGTAATTTCTGATTTCATTCAGAGTGAAAGGTTCCCGACCAAACGAATCGAAGCAGTCTTCTGCGGCTCGAAAGCAAGAAACGGAGGCTTTCAAGCTAACGAGGCTCGCCCCTATCTCTAAAAGGGCTTGGCTTCAGGTCTATGTTATGGCGAATGGAAGCGCAGATTAGCAGGTGTCCGCTTGACTCAGTCATAGTCTAGCCGACCAACTGGTACGCGCTCGAAGCCTATTGGAGCTAGAGCAATTGAAAATGGTAGTGATCTCACTCCACGCATTGCACATTTCTTTTTTTCATCCAAACTGTGCACAAACTGGGCATGGTGATGGGAGCAAGGTTCAAGGTACAGAAGGATTTGACTTCTATTTCTTTGATGCACCATATGCTAATTCGACTTTGGAAGCACTGATGTCAATCTTCCTACTTTGCTGCACACGACTTTTTCACGGAGTCTGCTTCCACAGTTGCTTGAGCGACAACCTAACCTATTCTATTGCCTTGCGTCCCAACCTTCTTGCTTCTCGACTTTCTTTAGTGCCAAAGACCGATGACTAGTTAACCGACTCCTGGTCGACATGAGGAATACATCTATTCTTCTGGTAAAGTGGACGAGAAGAGCGAGTGTCTGTCCAACTACTCTAACCAGGAGGGGGATGATAGGTGACAGGCCAATTGGAAGCTTGCTACGGTCTAGTCCGGACGGACCTGGAAAGCGCGATGGATATGATCTACTTGTTATCAGCCAATGCATCCTCTTTCTTTCCGCTTTTTCTGTTAGCCAGCTTACCGATCATGACTGCACTGTCTCATTTTATGCTTCTTCTTGCTCCGTGCAGAATCGTCATACCAGCGCCCTAATTGGTCATGGTTGTAAGCGTGGGGGGCTCAATTACATGGACTGTCTCCATCTGCCTTCTTCTGCTACTGGATTTGCTTGCGTGGGTGTGTCTTCCTCTTCTTCTTTGGATAATCTATGACATCGTCGGCTTGGTCATCTGTCTCGTGATCGTTTGAGTACTTTAGTTCGTAGTGGTGTCCTAGGTAGTGTCCCTGTGTTGGAGTTGTCTCCATGTATGGCCTGTAAACTGGGAAAACACCCTACCTTATCCCTGACGTACGACGTCTGTTTCTGCTTCTCTTTTTGATTTAGTGCACTCTAAAGACCGATTAGAGGTCGTCGCCGTCACCTGCCTTCCACTTGGGGTCCAGTCATGATATTGGTTACCATGAGGGTGAGGTTATTTGAGCTCATCACCTAACCGACCCGCCAGCCTCCCTATATTTATTCCCTCAAAGGCATCCCACTTTTTGTTCTGCAGGCGCCCTGTTCTTTTATGTCCTTTGCTGGTCGGGCGACCCTATTGCTTGGAATGGCGTGACATAATTCTCTGGCTCATTCCTCTAAGGCTATCCGGTTCCTGGTCTGCAATGCGGTTAGCAATCGGGAATGACGAGCTATCGAGTTGAGGCCCGTTCAGATCGGACAGAAGAAAGAAGCAAAGGGGTCAAAATAGAATAGAGGGGCGAGGTACGGAGTCGTGACTCTTAGAGGTAGGAGGGCGAGGGAAGAGGGACTATATGATTCGGTGAGGAGATCCAATCTCGTCAGACTCGTCAGAACGGATAAGGGATGATCCATTGACTTATGAGTGAGATGGATTATTGGGTCACTTACCTTCAGGGCATATATTATTTGACGTTGGCCCTTCGATTGATAGGAATGCGATTGAGGGAATCAAATATGGGTGCTGCTGGTCATTATTTATATATGTAAATACGGTACGGTAAAGCAACTCGTTTATTAGGCCCTATATCCTTTTTATTAGCTCCTGCCAGCGTTTCGTTTTGGTGGATCAAACCATAGCCAGCCCCAAGCTATCCATTATGCGTTGAGTTGGGGTGATAGAACCAGAGCCCCGTACCCATTATGCGATTGCTGGATGGCATGGCTGGCTGGCTGGATCGGAAAGAGAGTGGGGGATAACATGACACAAAGCTTGCTAGCTCGCTGGTGCTGGCCATACGGAAGATATTGCCTTTTCTTGCAGTTTGCTTGAGTCAAATCGATGATTTCATGCATTTCAGTTCCTTCCATCCATCCATCCAATCTAAGGGGTCTGGCTGTATTGACTAAATGCAAGCAGTTCCAACGATCCAACGACAGACAGGTGGTTCCTTTTCTGCCTGTGCCACCCACTCACTTCCTGTCCAAAAGTAGGCTTCAAAAAGTGAAATCAGAATGGTCTAAGCGCCTACCCCCTCCCTCTTATCTATCTATTCAGGCATGAGTGTGACAAAGGGGATCCAACGGTTGTTCCTGTGCAACCCATTTGCATTCATTGTGCAGGCTAGGCTTATCAAGTCAATAGCAAAGTGACAAGTGTATAGCCTGTCCAATGACTAAGTTCAGGTAATTGAGCCTATATATAAAGGGTGGTTAAGACGACAGGACGACAGGTGAGCAGCAGGTCGCGCACACACATTCCTCAAGTAGGCTGATCAAGGGATCTGAATGGTGGTCTAAGTGCTAACTAACCCACTCCACCAAGATTCCTTCCTCAAGCAAGTGTTGTTGAACGCCCGTGCAATGCTCAAAGTTCAGGCCTGTGAGGTGAACCGGTATTGAAAGGATTGGTTGCACGCAGTAGGTCACATAAAGATTTATTCATCGTGTAGGCTTTCAAAAGGGAATACAACTGGTTTGCCGACCCAAGCACTAACAACATATAATAAGGCAGTGTCAAATTGACAGATGACCACTCTTACTTTGCAAAATTGTTGAGCCACTGCTATGCATTACCCACCTATTGTTACCCGTCTCCCCCTGCCTATCATGATGGGTCAGTCTCATACCCGTACCCCTTCCTTCTATTATTCGATGGTGTGTTATTCAGCTCTTGATTCGGTCTCAATAACTTAAGCCATAGCTAATGCACGCTTAGAAGGGAAGGTAAGTAAGAAGGAAAGAAGGTGGGCAGGTTGTGATCACTGAAACTCAGCAGGATCCACTAGCCAGCAAGCGAGATAACGACCAGATAGCAAGACCAAGCTAGTGATGCCAGCCAGAATGAATGGGATTGATAATTGATGTGATATGAATGAATTGATTCCATTGATTAAGCCCCAGCTGGTGAGCTCATTCATACCAGCCATCTGCCATGAAAGCCAGCTAGAAAGCGGTATAACCTATTCTTGGAGCTAGCCTCCTTTATTATTGGATTTTGGCATATGGAAGCAATCTTTCTTATTAGTGCAACCCACCCTTAGAGTATAAAGTGGTTACTATCGATGGGACCAGACCAGTAGCGAGCGAACCATCCAACATAGTCACCCGACATAGCCTTACCACGTAGCCTAGCATAGAAAGACAGAAAGAAGGTCATTGCTGATGGCTAATAGTAGATCCAGGTAGGTTTCAGGTGTTTATACAAGTGTAGATGCCGGTACCAAATATAGGTGTCCCTGCATTATCAGTACTCGCTGGTGATGATTCTTTTCCGGTACTCGCTGGAGGCCATCCCAGTATATGCCAGGTAACTTGATCCAGGTATCAATACAAGTGTTTATGCTTTAAATGCTTAGCTTTATTTCTTTATACTTGAAGATAGAACTATTCCCATTGAGCAAGGGCTATTATATAATATCCCCAGTACAATCTGATAAAATGACCCATCTTACGGGAGAGGCATCGATCAAGTGAATCAATTTCTTTTATTCTATCAACTGATGAGTCTTACGAGAAGAGCGTTACCACCAACCACTTCAACATATTCCAAAATAGGCGTTATCACCGGCACAGGCAACTTCTACACAAAGAGGACATTGATTTAGGCCATTCAATCCGCATTCAATCCGCCCTATTCCGTTCGCCCTCATTATTATCATCGCTACCGCTTGGGAATGAGCACCAGTTGGAAATGATTGCTACCGCTTGCCTTATGTGGAAGGAAAGGAGGAGCGCTGTCGAAATAGCCCTATTTAAGAAAGATGAGCCTGGTTCCAATAGCCCTTTCAAATAGACCTGGTGAAAAAAGACCTGGAGAAAGAGTAACCCTTCCTTATGAGGAGCCTGGTTCGTCATCTGACTCAATCAAAACAAGGTGTCATTGAGCCAAAACATAAAATGAGAATAAATCAAATGATGTATGTGCATGGTCTTGACTCTACAGTTATAGCAGCGGCTGCTCCGGTAGTAGGCACCCGCTGGGCCTTTGTAGAGGTTTTGGAACTCGAACTAGATCCAACTCCACTTAGTTAATGGCCAGGACGTAGAGATGCTGGTATTGAATGTGAAAACGTCTGGTTGGACAATTCAATTGAAACACGTCTCCATGCAAGTCCAAGTTAGCGGACGAGTTAAACGTCTCGATGGCACCATCATATGTGAAAACTAGGGAGAATATAAGTGACTCTTAGGCTTAGGAAGAAGACCAGGTGAATTCAAGTGTCAACGTGTCTACAAGTGTATTCTCTTAGCCCCGCTCTGGCATCGGCACTACCTGGTGGCCTTAGTAGTGGATCTCGACAGCATCGACTAGCCCGAACTCATATGGCCTATGGGCAACAAGTTCAATCAACGTCTCCATGGCGTTAGACCTGGCCCCATAGTAGATATGCAATTCTAACGTAAATATGCCAGTATCACCGTATAAAACTAGTATATAAACAAGTAGAGATGGCCATATCAATCATCTAGTATAATGAAAATAGATGGACACATTGAATTATGAGTCTTTGTGTTCATGGCCAGGACATAGAGATGCTGAGATATATACTATGTGAAAATGTAGATATGCTAAGGCCGAGGATCCAGATAGAAGGCTGAAGATCCTGTGTGGCTCCAGACCGTTTACAGAGCCGGGGTCAACCTAAGATGCCGTGGACCCCAGGCGTTCAACAAGGCGGGACGTCACTGCGTGTCTGGGCCATCAGGCTAAGGCTGGACCTGGATCTTTTTGATTGAAGAACCGTCTTGCTAAGGCAGGCCTGGAGACTTCATTCACTCTTTAGTAAGAGCTTAAAGGATTGGGATAACTTCACTGCGATTGGGAGCTTGAACTGAACTGCTTAGCAAACTGTGTAGTTATAGGGTAGGCTCTTTACTTTCTTTCTGCAGTCATCATAGAATGACAATTCAGAAGGGAAATGCGCTTACTGCCCCATATACAATGCACCTTTTATTCCATCGTTACCGAAGAGTAACAATCATCATAGAAGGACCAAAACCACGAAGTCAATCAAACATGCAATGCCCCACTCCTTCACTCAACCGTATTCCATCTGCTACTCCCACAGCCCGTACCCTGTACATCCATAGCTTTAGCCACGACGGGTGCTCTAGGTTGTTCTAAAGGTGCAGGTGAGAGTCCCAGTGGAGGGTCGGAAACTATCCGAATAAGGTCCCATAAACTACATTGTTAGGGTCGGTTGGGGACATCACACGGGGTAACCCGTAGTATCCTAAGGAGCTCTAAGCAGATCTGGTAGTCCTGTCATTTCCATGCCATACTCCGGCGGAAGGTTATTCATGCAGGTGACCGTCTGGCCGATAGAACCCGAAATTGAAGTTCATTGTTGATTGGGATACATTACGAATTTGTTACTGTGGACCATATATGCAATTTCCATAACGCTTCCTTGGGTCCACAAGGGGGTTTAGGGACCGAGGGGCGGGTACGAAGGATGGAGGTCAAGGGAAAGGATGAAGTGTACTATGTTTACAGGATGACAGGTTTACAGGAACTACAGTATCAGGACTAGTCATAAGGTATCCTCCAGGTCTTGACAGGGATACAGTGACAAAAGGATCTGACTCCTCCTACGGTCTCATAATCCCAGGAAGTTCAGGGATTAAGGATGGATAGTTCCTCTACCAGTTTGAAAGTTTCAGAATTGAGTCAACAGGTTGAAGTTTGGAGCCTACAGTCTCTTACGCTCATGTATCAGTCCCATAATATTATGCCTCTTCCTCAGCCCCAGTATCATACGCTTCTGAATCTACCCCTAGTAGCTTACGCTGCAGAATCTACCTCCATTAGCTTACGCTTCAGAATCTTCCCCCAAGCGCCTACGCTTCTTCATATCTGCCCCCAGTAGCCTAGCCTATGACTCAGCTCCTAGTTGCTTACGCTGCGGAATAAGCCCCCAGCCTCATATGCTTCAGACTAAGCCCCCCAGACTCTTACGCTTCTGAATCTGCAATGTCTTCAGTAGTTGAAGCAGTACCCGAAGTAGTTTACCCAGCACCCGATGAATCTGCAGTTTCTTCAGTTGTTTCAGCAGCACCTGAGTTTACCCAGCATCCTATCAGCACCAGTATCAGTAGAGTAAGAAGCTGATACGGGGTTTAGACAGTGGTTTCTTGAGGATGCGCAAGCAGGCTCGACCGTTTTGGTTACTTATTTGAGAGGGGCAATAAGTAAATTGAAGGCGGAGGTTTTTCTTCCTTGATGCTTATTGGGTGGGGGCGGTGGTCGAGCGTTCGTTGCCTCACCCTACTATTATAGCTACTATTTACCCACCCACCCCAATCCCCGGAGGTTTTGAGATGTAATGACATATATAATGATATTGATTTCTTTGGGGGGGTTTATATATTGCTCAAGGCTGCCTAGTTACCGAGGTAGAGTAGGGCGGCGCACAACCCCCTTCTTCTTTCTATGATGGTTATGGTAGGCGCCGCAAAGGGAGGACAGACCTGTTGATTGAACACGCGAGTAGCTGCTTTTCCATCATCCCTATGGCCGAAGGATTCAAGATGGTTTTCCAATACAAGAAACAGAACCGAGCAACGAGTCACCCAGTGCTCGTATGAATTGGAGAATCTCTTTGCATATAGGATCTGCGCGAAGCATATCTACTGGGATCACTTGAATAGGATTTACGAACTCGACCGACCTTACAAAGTCTCAACTCAACTCTCTGCTGCCCTGGGGGCTGGCTGTACCGGGTTACTTACAAGTTACAGGCTTTAAGCGCTCGAACGATATCGGGGCAACTTGGTTGTTCGGGTAGATGCTTGGCAAATGGCCTAGCGGCGGAATCGGATGAACCTGCCTCTGGCGGTCACTCGGATATTCACCTTGACCCTTGTTGAACCCGAATAGACCCTAAAGATCCCAACCACTTGAAGGGATATGGAACCCTCCCTCATGTCATGTGTTGCAACCCTAAACAAACGGAGAGGAATTGGAAGCTTTACCCTCCTAAATTAAGGTGCAATTTCCCTATCAATAGAGAGGAACCCAAATGAATGAGGATGCCCCCGGCAGGGTGAGGTACGTTAAGTGACTCGACCTATGCCCCCCCACCCAATAAGTCAAATGAATACGTTAGTGACTCGACTGATAAGGATGCGTAAGCAGGCTCGACTGATAAGGACCTTTAGGTGCTCGACCAAAAGGACCTTTAGGTGCTCGACTGTTAAGGCCGCCATCGAGAGGCCGCCATCACCCTTTAGGGGGCT
>Ga0115851_100192_pt1 | contig 22934 bp, 23 predicted proteins | sample InSIn2gowninarea_FD_83865 | JGI IMG/M metagenome (GOLD analysis project Ga0115851, IMG submission 83865)
GAGACCCGAGACAAACTCCTGGAAGTCGACATCACCACCACCGTCTTCATCGAAAATGGCAATCATGCGTGTGGCGAGAGGGTTGGAGGAGACTTGAGGAAGGGAGAGGAACTCGTCGCGTTCAATGGTGCCAGAATTGTCCTTGTCGAGCTTCATGAAGCGCTTGCGCAGGCGGTCGACCTCATCGCGGTCAACTGTTGGATGAGGGCGGTCAGCACATGACAGGGCGGGTGAGTGTTGGTGCGCAAGACGTACAGTTGCTGCCCTGAACCAGGTTCTCGAGCATTTGAGAGTTTGCGTTGCCCATGATTACGTTGTGTGGATTTGTGTAGACGGGCTACGGAGCAGTCAAGAAAGATGGTTGTCGTGGTTGCTTGAGGCTCGCCGAGACGTCGTCTCGACCTGGAGCGTCAAGTCGGCCTGACTCCTTCCACATTGACGACATCATCGACATCGACACACAAAGTCACCAAACAGCACAATGACCGACAGCCCTATTCTCCAGCTTGCAGAGACGATCCAGACGGCTTCTATCAACAGCAATCCCTCGCCCGCCCACGATGCCAATCCGTCGACTGCCGCCTCAGTCAAGCAACCCACTCCACGCAGCAAGCAATTTCCTCCCCTCCCCGACCTGCGCTTCGAACAGAGCTATCTCGCCAGCATTCAAGACGCGACTTCTTGGCACAAGGTCGCCTGGATCACCTTTAGAGACCAACTGTTCATGCCTTTGACCCAAGGTCTGCTCTGGACCTTGGTCGTCGCTGGTTGGAGACACTGGAACACGGTGCACAACACTTCGTCCAAGTTCTCTGGCTCCAGTATTGGGGCTCGTCTGAGGAGGTGGTGGTGGCAGACCAATAACTGGATCATTCCAACTCATTCCAAGTCATCCTTGCGCGACAAAAGGCTTGCTGGCCAAGTTCAAGAGGTATTTACTACATTCCGAGCCCGCTGTCCAATGCTGAGTCTGTGCAAAAGTTGATGCTGACCACCTTGAAGTTCTATCAAGCCGAGTTCAGCGCAGGCGCCGACTGATGCATCTGCTCCCTCTCTCCTATTCGTCGCCAATTCCACCATCTAATATGCCTCTTACTGGTCAGCACATTGCATGTGTCTGCAGACTGTTATCGTCTGGCACCTCTTCCATCATGACAAGGTAGACACGACAGCAGCATTCGGGCCCCGATGTATTGTGTGAAAGTCTCTTGCGTCCCGGGATCTTGAGTTGGCCAATCGACGCAAGTGTAGACGGGTGGCCATATCTGCCAGACTTGCTTCTCCAGATGTACTTCTTAGGTACGTCGGCACAGTGCTACCATTCAGTCTTGCCACGGGGAGGCCGCAACTTGACCGTGCAAGTGTCGAGCCTAGACCCTCGAGGCATTATAGACTCGAGTGTTCAGCTCAGGTCCCGTAGCATGCTTGACCATGAGGCACGCATTGAGAATAGACGGCATCTTGTATAATACCAGTAGACGAGGAATGAAAGGCACGATTTATATGACAAGGCTCGGCTTCGTGGTGGCATGGCTGTTGGTGTCACAAGCAATTGGCCCATAATGCGTGAGAGCATTCGGTTGAGGCATTAGGAGCTGCGGCTCAGATTATGGTTGAGCTAAAAAGTCGACGAAGCGGGGTGTTTCTCTCCACCCCGCCTGCTCTTCCAGCCAAACGCGCAAACCTTGTCAACGAAATGCATCGTATCGTGTTGGCCGCAAACAGGACTCACGATCCGAGGTGCGCCATTTCGGCCACTAAAACGGCTGGCCATGCCAGGGCAGCGACTGGCACCGCGCACAGAACGCCTCGGGCCCACAACAACACCCGACACTGACCACTTCACCCGGCCATGGGTTGCTTGCACGTCATCAAGACCACCCACTTTTTGTCACCACTTTGGCTCTACGCTCCATTGGGCTACCGTTTAATAATCTTCAATAAATCTCTGTTCAAGCCTGCGACTGTCTCTTTGATCCAAAAATCAATCTTCCTTTTGCCTGTTCTATTCTACATACATTTGTAGACTTTCCATTTGCTGTACACGAGACGAGCTTTGAAACCAGCCCCGTCCACAGCCGCAACCATGTCCAACAAGCCCATTTTCGTGGCCACTCATCCTAGAGCATGCTCGACGGCATTCGAGCGAGTGTGTTATTCCTCTTGAGCAGAGCCTATCCGCGACCTCGACAACTGACCCTTATCACCAGGTCTTCATGACTCAGCGGGACACGCTGCAATGCGTCCACGAGCCATTTGGCGATGCTTTCTACTTCGGTCCCGAGAGACTCAGCGTCAGATACGAGGAAGACCAGAAGGCCCGCGCAGAGAGCGGCTTTGAGAACTCGACATACAAGACCATCTTCGACAACATCATGAAGGAGAACGAAGAGGTGTGCATCCCTTACAGCGCTGGGAGCCAGTCTTGCTGCGTGCCCCGCTGATCCCTCTCCTTCCCATCATTTTCTTCCTTTCATCGGTGGCTTCTGCTGCCCCAAAAGCCCCACTCGTCAGACTGGATCAGCTCATGGATCGCCAATCACCTCTTCATTTTGCACCAGAGACACGTGCACGCTGCATTGCTGCATTCTTCTCCATGACTTTGTCCTCGTACTCACCATGATCAGGGCAAACGCATCTTCATCAAGGACATTACCCACTACTTGTCTCCCCCTGACGGCAAGCCCGCATCCATCGCTCCCTCGTTGATGCAAGTCAAGCGTGGTGTTGGCACCAATGGCAGCAACCCCTTGACGGACATTGCCAATGCTTCCAAGGGCGCAGAGACCAATGGTGCCGTGGAGAAGTCTCCTCCCTATCCCTACGCCACAGAAGCCGAACCTGGAAATCCCACCGTCGTGCCCACCGAAATCTTGAACAAGTTCCATTTCGCTTTCCTCATCCGCCATCCCAAGCACAGCATTCCCAGCTACTGGAGATGCACCATCCCCCCGCTCGACGCCATAACCGGCTTCTATAACTTCATGCCTTCTGAGGCTGGATACGATGAGCAGCGCCGCCTGTTCGACTACCTCCGTTCTTGTGGCCAGATTGGTCCCAAGCTTGCAGGCCAGCACGGCGAGCAGAAGAGTGGAGTTGCAGACATCTGTGTCATCGACGCTGATGATCTTCTGGACAACCCATCAGCCATCCTTGAGCAATTCTGCAAGAGCGTTGGTATTGAATACTCCCCCAGCATGCTGAACTGGGACAACGAAGAGGACCACACTCAGGCCAAGGAGGCATTCGAGAAGTGGAAAGGCTTCCACGAGGACGCCATCAACTCAACCGAGCTCAAGCCTAGAACTCACGTATGTCTTCCGCACAGACCATGGTGGATAAATACTGACAACCAACGCAGAAGAAGGCTGAGAAGAGCGACGAACAGCTTTTCGCTGAGTGGACCGAGAAGTACGGCGAAGAAGCTGCCAAAATCATCCAACAGACCGTTGCAGACAACATCAAGGACTACGAGCACATGAAGCAGTTCGCCATCAAGGTATAAAGTGCTACAACAAGGTCGGCACTTTCCTAGTTACCTGATTGTAGGCATTCGTAGCCATATTTCTATTCTATGAGACATGAAGAGACCATAGCACAGATTGCCAGCCAAAACTCCCCGGTCGTGTGTTGCAATTCCATTGTTGAACAAAATTGTTGCGTTCTTGAAAGTTACGTCATGGCAGTTGACGTTCGTAAGCATCCCCGAGCACATGATTTGATGGCATGTGCAGCACCTTGAATTACAATATCTCACAAGAACATTGCGAATTCTTGCATTGCATCAAGCTCTTGTATATAACACCCCAATCTCGGTTCACCATCAATCAGTCATGTCTAGCGCTCTCATCTTCGGAGGCTCCGGAAAGGTATGAATTGACATCAGGGATGCCAGTACGCGAAACTAACAGCACAAGGTCGCACGACACCTCACAACCAAGCTAGTGGCATCATCCTACACCGTCCACTCAATCATTCGCAAGGAGTCACAGATTCCCGAACTCGAAGCACTCGGATCAAAGCCCATTGTGCAGAGCATCGAAGAGTCGAGTGTCAACGACCTTGCCGCAACCATCAAGAAGCACAGTCCTAGTGTAGTGATCTGGAGTGCAGGAGCTGGAGGTGGTAGCCCCGAACGCACAAAGGCTGTAGACCATGAAGGCATGTCAATCTCTGCAGATATGTGTCGAGTCTCAATGCATGACTAACTCGAGAACAGGCGCCATCAAGGTCTTTGATGCCACCGCTGCTGCAGGGGTAAAGCGATTCATCATCGTCAGTGCAGTAGACATTCGCGACCGAGGAAACAAGCCAACGCCGGAATGGTAAGGTCCCTTGACAATATCAACAACAATCGTATACTAAAAACCAAACAGGTACAACGACGACGACAACGCTGTTAGCAAGCGGATGTGGGGAGCCATTGGTGTCTACTGTGAAGCCAAATTAGCCGCTGATCGTGATCTGGTCACTCAGAACAGCCGCCGCAAGCTCGACTACACCATCGTTCGACCAGGCTCCCTCAATACAGACAAAGGTTCTGGCAAGGTCGCGGCTGGCAAGGTACACCTGGGCAACAGTGTTTCCCGCGAGGACATTGCCGAGGTGATCGTGCAGTGTATCAAGAACCCATCCACCATCGGTCTGGCATTCGATGTTGTGGGTGGTGAGACTCTCATTCCTCAAGCCATAGAGGAAGTCGCCAGCCAAAAGATTGATACATTTGAAGGACGTTATTAGATGGTATAGATACTCACTCTGACATTGTGCAGTACATATAGTCGCTAGGGTGACCCTGTTCTGAGATGAACAATCTATCCTTTTAATCCCGTATGCCAAAGTATATGATTTCGATCGTACTCCGACTAGCTCAGTATATATCATAAAAAAGCATAGTGGTTTATAGAAGCCGGGCATATCCGCAGAGAGCCAATAAGTTGTTGCTTTTTCGTAAGCCCTGTCCTGTTTCCTGGTAGGACAACCTACGCTACAACAGCCATTTGATGTGCATGCAGCATCGAGAACGTCAAACACGGTTGGCAGAAGTACAAGACGTGAACAGATGAAGAAGCACATAAAGTGGCTGCGTTGATCATGATAACGATGTATATCCCACCAAACACCAACAGCCTAAAACATTATACCAGTCAAGAATATAAGAAGATTAAAATCATGTACAACCCCTCAGAACGTTTGTCGTATATACCAGGGTCTGCTTCATCCCTGTAAGCACTAGAATCATAGTTTGTGCGTCAGTTGTGCCGCATCCACTCCGGCGCCGAGCACTTTGGGTTGCACCGAGTGGCTTCCTGGTTCCAATCCAGTGCCATTCAGAGCCGACTCTCCCGGACTATCCGAGGCTGAATTTGATACAACCACGTCAAGCTCTTCGTTACGTTCGCTTTCTTTCTGGCGTCGCTTCTCGATCTTGTGAATGGCTTGCTCTGTGAGCTGCTGTCTGAACATGCGCTCCACCACGTCTTTCTTGCGGGTTATGCGATCGCCAACACTGATGAGAATACCGCCAGTAATATTGCATGTAAGCGAGCAGCACAGGATGACAGTCGTAAGAGCGAATGGCCGTACGTGGTAGGAGATGGACCATGTACAGGTGCCCAGAGCGATCTGGAGGAGAGAGTGACAATCGAGCAAGACAACGACAGCGACGAGAATTCGCAAAGGAAAGGCGTGGTGAGTCTCGGTCTCATGGGGCTTGTAGAAAGTGTGCGACTTTGAGAACTTGTCCTCGTGATGCTTCAATTTCCTCTGCTGTTCTTCTGTGAGCACGCTCTCCTCCGAGTCATCCTTGCTCATGGATCTGTTCGACTTGGCATCATCCGCATCGGCATTAAGAGCCGAAGCGGTCTCGATATCGCCATCGATACCGGGTTGGACAGGGAGGTCGTTCTCGTTCTTGAGTTTAGGCAGGTTGCGTTTCTTGCGGAGGCGCCATGTCAAATGATGGTAATGAGCGATGTAAATCATGTGGTAGGTGTCGATTGCTCGGAAGGGGGCTAGACCATCACCGATGAGGGCGAAGAGGGCGACCAGGACATTGTCGATGACGTTGATGATGTAGGATTGGCGACCTCCGACATTGATCCATCCGATGAGGAAGAGAACCCAGGCAAGTCCGAACAAGGTCACCAGAGTGGCATATACAGTGACGAAGAGACCAAGAGCTACAGACGTGGATCAGCAAAAGCCCAGAGATGTCGGTAAGCAAGAATGGGACTCACGGCGGCGAACGTATTGGCCAAAGCCCTTCATTCCTCGTTTGAAAGCAGCGCGGCGGGAATGCAACATGTGTCTAACATGGTCGTTGAGTTCCTGCTTTTCGGCCAAACTCCAACCTTCCAGACTGAGGCCATGAGGAAGAACAGCGTAGTGGTCTTCAGTATCACTTATCTGCGAAGCAATGGTAAAAGTGCGGTCGATGCCCGGACGCATCTCGACATCTTCAGCATCCATTTCGATGCGATCTTGGGCCATGATGGAAGAAGGCTTGATAGAAGGGGCTTTGGTTGGCGGAGGGTGATCGCGGAAGAAGCTTGGTTCACGAGTCAGATGATAAGTTGGACGACGATTCAACAGTGGGCCCAAATCTGGGATAAACAGAGAGTTTTGGACATTAGTGAGGGTTGCAAGAGTAGCCACCTCGGGATCTGCGGGATGGTAAGCCTTGGAAGAGTGCGTGGAAGAGAAATTGAGAAGAACGAACCCACGACATCAAGAATGTCAACCAAATCCGATTCGTACTCATTTGCCCAAGTTCCTCGACGGGGTCTTCTTCGAGGGCTAGTTTCTTGGACATGGTCTTCATGCTGTGGCTGACGTCTGAAGGGCTGGAGGGCGGCAACGCTGGCTCTTTTCCATAGACCTGGACGGGCGGGCTCTTGGAGTGTAGACGAATCTCGGGCGGCAGCCAACTGCTCAATGTCGACATCAGGCGGCAAAGTGGTGGACGGACGTCCGGTCTCCTCTTCCAGACGAGGCATGTGGGTATTTGCAGGACGTGTTGCACCTCTCGGAACGCTCAGGCTGTTGGCGTTGGCGCCGCTGGCTGTAGCCCATGGCGGACGCTGGGGCTCGGACGAGGAGCGGCGCCTGCCCGAAGTGTCGGCCGAAGGCTTCTGAGCAAAGTCGGTGGCCGCTGTCGCGTGTTGAGAGCCTAGGGTGCTGGCGGATCCGAGGCGGCGCAAGCGGATGCTGGGCTGGCGTCGGTCCTCCAGAGTAGGTCGTCGTCTGTCATTGCGTGGAGTGGATGGCAGTGGTTGGTGAGGCGGAGGAGATGGCGACGACAGACGTCTGTTGTTGTTGGAGTGATCTGGAGCGCTCGCGATCGGCTGCAGCGCGAGGGCGTCCCCGCCGAGGCCGAAGTCGTCTGCCCTATGGCCGCTCATGTTTGCATGTTGCAAGAAAGAGGATGCTGACGATGACCAGATGTTAGCTGTATGCTGCTTGTTGCCGCGGAGCCCGATGGCCACAGAGAAAATAAGTTACTGCTAAACCCGGATCAAGGGTCAAAACACGCTTCGTCTTAGACCCGGCCAGTACAACTAACGTCCACCTACCGAGACCATTCACTGCGCCCGGGGAATGACGCACTTTTGTACCACCAAATTTCCACCCGCCGGCCCTGCAGATTGTCAACTTCCAACCTGCAGACATGCCTCCTGACCCATGTCCTCGACCATCTTGGACACTGTCCGCCCAGAGCCCTGACCTTGTCCGTACACCCACCTCGTGTGCTAATGTCTGTTGTCTCTCTCCGATCGTCGCAATCACTTATTTCCAGCTATAAAAATGCACAATATTTTGTGTAAACGAACCATTACCACAGAGAGAGCGTCATAATAGCATGTTCGACGGCTGAAATTGTCTTCAGTTTATGGGGAGCTTCCTCTCCAAGGGTGACATGGGGCCATTTCCAGCTATAGAGATGCACAATACTTTGTATACGGAACGACTACAAAGAGAACGTCACAATAGTAGTCTTTCGAAAATGGGACACAGGCTTCTTTGGTCAGTCAATGCCACCGCCAGCCATGCGCAGCGACATCTTGCACTCACACTATTCCAGGCTCATTCTCAGGCCGAGGTCGACATGGAAACGTTGGCACAAAGATCGTCAATACCCTCTAGCGGTGCTCCAATTCACGACCCGATTGATTTCACTCTAGAACATGCTGTCAGGGTCTGCCAGGTTACAGGTTACAGTCTTGTTGTATCGGCGCCTGGACGTGGACGAGTCCAGTACAAATGGTTTACCAAGCCCAAACCAGGAACAAGATCCATCATCTTCTATAACGACCAGCTTATTTCTGGCGACAACATTATCTACTATGGCAAATGGCACTATCTCAAACCTCCTGCTGGCGGTATTCCGAAAAAGGTCAGCCATTCACCCACGACCAAGACGATAGCGTTGGCACCCATATCCACACCTGCACCTGCACCTGTCCCGCAACAACAGCGCCCTTCTGTCGTTGGTGGTTCGTCGAACGAAGTCCCACGAAGCCCAAGTACCTCCTTTGGCTCTGCGGCAGTCATCTTCGCCTGTGCCGTCGTACTCCCGCTTCGATCGACATGCGTATGGTATGCCCCGACCTGCTCAAGCCTCGAAGATGCCAATTTCGCGTGAACGGTGGCATTCACTTTCGAAGTCACAGCAGATCGAAATGACTGAAAAGTCCAAGCCAACGCGCTCGAATCCCATCCAAACTTCGTAAAGCTTGAGGTTGACAAGTCCAAGTGCCCGCAAGCGGTCGACATTATGAGGATTCCCGACGTCGTGGGACGACGTGGTAATAAGACCTTCGTTCGCAGCAGCGAATTGAGCCCTGTTACACCTGCATGGAACGACCACATCGCAGGCCTCATCGCAATCTCTGCCCCATGAATTTGGACTCGAGACCGTGTATCAACCAAGAAGGATGCATCCACAAGCACATCTGCCCTGCATGGAAGGACGGCACTAAGCAAGACGGATCTCATCACAGAATGTGCGAGCACAAGGAGATTGAGCATGAAGGTCTGGTCCATATCGTGCCAACCTGCTACAAGTATCTGAAAGGTAGATAAATGCAAGAGACCTAGCATCCAGTGCGGCTTTGGCCATGATCACATGGAAGTTCGCATAGCTCGCAAAGACATGCTCCGCTTATGCAACGAAGAAGTGAAGGCAACAAACGTATACCCCCCCGCAAGTCATTCACGAGATCAAGTATATATGAAGATGGAGCGGTTCCACGAACGTGGATTGTGGCGCCTTGCACTACTGCTCTCCCGAGGCTATCGCAAGGAAGGTCATGACTCTAGCTAAATATCAACGAGAATGCAGTATTGTAGCATGAACCTCACGTTTTTGTGTCGTCCATGAGTGTTGAATGTAGGGTGGATTCTCACAGTACGTAATCGACCGACTTGCCTATACTCCTGCTAAAGACTAGGTGATCTTGCCTTAAGCACTGTTTCCATAAAGAGTGTTTGCTCCTGTGAGCTATACGTCGGATGTGCATAGAATGATGGAACAAGAAAAAAAGATCTAATGCATTTCCCTGAAAGACTCCTAAAAGTACAGACCGAGTCGAAGATTACGTAGGATTTAAAGGTCGACAAGCGAATGTCATCCTCCATATCATGTCCGTCCTCTATACCCGAGTATATATCCTGTTTTGGTATGGTCATTATCGCATCTCCTACCCCTCTCTCGAAGTTGTAGACACTTATTTGGAGGCAATTTCGACACCACCGGTAGCGCCGATGGCCTTCTTGATATCGCCTGTTCGAAGGACATTAGCAAAGTAAAAGGTGTTGAGAATATCTTGTAACGTACCGTAGATGGCGAACTGTCCGGCAGTGATGGTACCGACCATGAAGAGACGGGCACCGATACCAGAGTACGAACCCTGCAAAGAAATCAGCATCGAGTTCGGAGGAAATACAATACCAGAGAATACTTACACGAAGACCAAGCTCCTTGGCGATCTTGATCAAACGGGAAGTGGTGCTCTCACCAGGCATACCCTTGGTCTTGTTGATCTTGGAGAGCATGGTGTCGGCGGGCTGAGAGACGATGGCGGCAGCGAAACCGGCGATGAGACCAGAGCCAAGGTTGATGGAGGTCTGCATACCGGGGGAGGCAGTGCTCTTGTCAACGCGCTTGTAGATGGCCTCGGCGACCTTCTCGTAAACGACGAACTTGGACATGGTGTAGGGAACCCTGAGTCAATGGTCAGCATGCACTAGCCGAGCAACATGATATGGGAAAACTTACTGCTTGAAGAGCATGGGACCGAAACCAGAGTAGAAACCGCCGAGACCCTCAGTCTTTGCGATCTTGGAGAAACCAGAAACGAGACCGGAAGCGAAGGTGGGCTCAGAAACGAGACGGATACGGGTGGCCTCGAGAGGGCAGAGGGCAATGTCGGCGAAGAACTCGGCGAAGGCGGAAGAGACGAGGTAGACGGCGGTGCGGTTCTGGACAGCGTTCTCGTAGCCGACCATGGAGATGGCCTGCTGCTTGAAGAACTCGTAACCACCGAACTTGAAGGCACCCTGGAGGAAGTAACCAGCGAAGGTAGGGCCAACACCGGTCAGGAGAGCGCCAGCACCCTCGTTCTGGATGACCTGGCGGAAACCACCAACGAGACCGCGGTTGTAGGTGACGGGGTCAAGCTGGATTCTGGTCTTGACGCTGTATAGGGGGTCGAGTCAGCCATTGGTCTCGTCAATTGATCTGTTGGCGTGCAGTAAAGCTGTGTGCGCGCGTAGAAGAGTGAATTCTTACACATCGACGGGGGTAAGACCACCGTGGGTGACGGAACAGCAGACAGCACCGGCAAAGGCGAATCTAGAGTAGAGGTCAAGGCCGGTGGGGTTGCTGGGAGCAGCGGCCTTGATGTTCTCCTTGATGGCATCCACCTTGGTGGAGCCGGTAGAGGAAGGAGGAGCAGTTCCGGTAGAAGACATTGGACCAGGAGTGAGGGGAGTGGAGATGGTATGGACTGGAGTGGAGGAGGAACAAGAAGAATTGCGGCGGCCGATTTTTAGAACCAAAGCCTGGGAAAGCCTTCTCAACCAACACACGCACAGGCCAATCACTTCGGTACTTCGGAACAATTCGGCCATTGCCCATTGCTATGACGCTGCCGCTCTCCAGGCCAAACAGGTCACTTTGCTGCGACCATCTATCTTCACAAGTGTCGCGCTTCTTTACTGACGAGTAAGTCATGACAATCACAATGCAGTGACTATCTGTGTACGTCTTTTAATACAGTAGTCCTACACTTCATTGGTCGCTCCCAGGGTTGAGCCTTCCCTAGGGTTCCAGCCATCACACGGATCTGGACATTGCCGAGCGCGCAAGCCAGCTTCTCTTCAACACACATTAATGCCACAGAGATCAACCGTCCGCCCGACCGTTTGGACGTGCTCCCGTCCAAAGTACAGTGCGGCCATCTCTTTGACGAACTCTGCATCGCTCTTACTCCATTCATCCAATCCCATCCTTCTAAGGTCTTCGCTGTGAATGGTGACTGTACCCTCGTTTCCATGTTCCGCCTCAGCGTCGGCAGCTTCGACAATTTCCGTCAACGTCTCCATAACCAGTGTGGTAAGGCGATGTGCGTACGCTATCAAAATCACCGCCACCGATTGAGACCTCAAATTAATCCCTTCTAATTCGTCGTGGGCCGAAGAACGCCTCTTGCCGCTCCCCGGATGATGCTTGCTGGGAGCGGGCAAAGGCAGATCGTCTATCAATCTTGCATCTTGACATGCCTCGTCGTTTAGCAAAGTATCTTTTTCTCCAGCAGAAGCCCACCAGAGGAAACTAGTATAGGCGATGGAGGCCCACGAGGAAGGCTCGACCAGTTTTGATTCTCCTTCAAGCTGGATGTATTGATCAGGATCGGCGTTTTTGTCTTGCAACGATGGCACCAAAGGTGCGCTTTCACTCTGATTGTCGTCCACTGAGTCGTCGGCTTCCCCATCCGAGTATGTTTGGCTTTGATGTTGCACTCTATTCAATTCCCGTTTGAGCGTGTAGTAGCGCCTCAAATCGCGTTGAGTGGCCTTGATGTCTTCACCTGTGGAAGTACGAATTTGAGGCCATCGTCTCGCGGCAGAGGTATCAGATGTTTGCGGCGGCAATTCGACCAGTACGTCGTAGAGTTTAGACTTGGTCGCTAGTATATCGTCGGTGCTGCAGGCGATCCAGGAATTCTGTGGCTTGGATTTGCTGGCCAGTTGAGACAGATTGTCGATATCATGGATGCCGACATTGAACAAAGGTCTGAGTGGGTACAAGGCCTCCTTCTTTCCTGCCATTTCTGCTGCCGAGGGAGGGATGTTTGACAGGACGGATAAATTGTAGACAAGATTACAGGCGGCTTGGACAGGTGCGGACGACATGATCAATATGCTCTTCTTGAGGAGTGCGGCTCTCTGGAGCGGGAAGATAAGGGGGCCGAAGACATGGAGATGGTGGGCCAGAGACATGGCAGGATGGTCCTGAGAGAGAGTAGGGTTGGTTGGATGCAAGCCTGCAGCATCAGACAGAGCGCGGGACTTTCGTCGATTCAAGTGTTGGTCATGGTCAAGACTTTGATGGTCAGAATTGACCAAGCGGTTATGTTCCCAGTACTGTTGAAGAGTGTTGGTGTTGTCTGTATCGTCGACTATGTTGCTACAGGCGGGTCAGCGTGGTGGGCGACAGGCAGATGGCGATTTTTCATACTCGACCAAACGGCGGAGGTGGTCAGCATGTAGCCAGGACCTTCCGAGACGACCATAGGTCAAAGGGACGAGAAGGCCGACAGCGGCAAAGTGGGCGTTTCTCTCAGACTCATGGGCAGGGCGGTTTGCAAAGGCGCTGATGCCGGCGTATTGGTCGTGAACAAAGTAGACAAGATCCGAATGACAGTTGTGGAGGCCCGAGGGCAGCGACTTGTACTCGACGACGCCATCGAGTTTGACTGCAGTTGTTAGCATGCAGGCCGGGTGCAAAGAGGGCAGAGGACACACGGTCAGGGATTGCACGTTTCCATGCTATCGTGTAGCTAGACAACAATCGTCAGCGGCCGGCGTGTCGAGAGTGCATGGCATGACGCACCCTACCTTGCGGTCAAAGACGACGAGAAACAGCGCAGCTATGGGCGGCAATGCCACCTCGGCGCTCTTCGACTTGTCCTGGACTGCCATGTCGTGTCTACAAGTCAGAAGGCAACCCATACAAAAGTCCATCAATGTCATGCCGAGCCGACCATGTGGGGTATGGTATATAGACCCCCACCTGCAGACGTGGACCACATCATTCATACTCTGTTTCTACATGACTACAAGCGATTGTGAAGATTGCTTTCTTTCTCAGAGGCCAGTTTCTAGTTCAATACATCTACAACTCTCAATCTGCACAGCACATCTCTTCGTGCTCTGACGACGCCCTAACTTTGACAATCGTTGCCAACGTCCACTACTCATACCCAGCCATACACGCATCATCATTTCCTCTCACACCACCCTCTTGCATCCATACAACCAAATACATACTGCTCTCATGGCGTCGCTGGAACCGATTAATCTGATCAAAGGCTGGCCGAGTACATCGCTACTCCCCACCGACCATCTGAGCAGAGCAGCCCACAAAGCATTGGCCGACACGTCCGTCGCCTTTCCTGGCCTGCTCTACGGCCCTGATGAAGGCTATGCTCCACTAAGAGAAACCCTTGGTACTTGGTTGACCTCATTCTACCAGCCTGAACAACCCATTGCCAAAGAAAGGATCACAATCACTGGTGGTGCCTCTCAGAACCTAGCCTGTCTCCTCCAGGTCTTTACCGATCCTGCCTACACCAGAGACATACTCTTTGCTGCCCCTGCTTATATGTTGGCCTTCCGAGTTTTTGAAGACAATGGCTTTTCTGGAAAGATGAAAGCAGTACCCGAGGACGACGACGGCATGGATATGGCCGCCCTGAGAAGAGCACTCGAGGAAAGTGAGAAGCACTCGCCCGAAAACAAGGCTCCTGTAGGTTGCTTGTGTCGATATCTCTGTCTTCTATGCTGACATTGCAGATGTTCAAACCTCCAAGGCCCTATGCAAAGTATTACCGCCATGTCATCTACTGCGTGCCTACCTTCTCAAACCCTTCATCAAGGACTTTACCTCTAGACCGTAGGATTGAGTTGGTAAAGTTGGCTCGAGAATTTGATGCTTTGGTAATCTCGGACGATGTCTATGACTTCTTGCAGTGGTCTGCAGATTCCAATACCTCTGACAGTATTACCAAAGCACTATTGCCTCGTTTGGTCGACATTGACCGCTTCCTCGACGGCGGAGCAGATCGCCCTGGAGCCGATGGTTATGGAAACACAACCAGTAGCGGTAGCTTTTCCAAAATCGCTGGACCTGGTTTGCGAGTGGGCTGGTCCGAGGGCTCACCAAAATTCGCGTACGGAGTCTCTCAAACTGGCTCTTCTTGCAGTGGCGGAGCCCCTTCCCAACTCACGTCGACTTACATGAACATCCTGGTCAAAGAAGGCACCATGTCTGAGCACATCTTCAAGGTACTACAACCTGCCTATGCTTCGCGATACAAGACCTTGGCGTCGGCAATCAAGGACCATCTCTATCCTCTCGGAGCCAAGCTACCGCAACCGAATCAGCGTGTGGTCGGAGGCTATTTCCTGTGGCTGACACTGCCTGACACGGTCAAAGCTGTTGACTTCGCCAAGAGGTGTCAAGATGAGGCCCAAGTCATCGTCGCACCTGGGAGCATCTTCGAAGTCCCTGGAGATCACAGTGTCAAGTTTGAGCATTCCATAAGACTGACGTTCAGTTGGATCGATGAGCCTTTGATGGTTGAAGCTGTCAAGAGAATCAGTGCGGTTCTTGAGAGATGTTCGAAGGGCGAAGGCCCTACAGAGGCTCCCAAGCAGAATAAAATCAGCGAGAACCCGTACTAGATAGATGAGATACCGGTGCCGGTATGTGGACCAAAAGTCTGAGGATTCGTTTGCAGAGTCTGTCTTTTTTCCAGATGCCGCCAGACAGGTCACCATCTACGGTACATTACAAGATATTTTCTCAACACCTTTTACTTTGCTAATGTCCTTCGAACAGGCGATATCAAAAAGGCCATCGGTGGACAATGGATGTGGGTTTGCCAAAAACAAAGAAGTGTCTACTTCTTCGAGAGAGGGGCAGGAGATGCGATAACAACCATACCAAAACAGGATATACGCTTCGGCAAACACGTGAGGCGTCACCGACTCAGGCAACCAGACCAGCATTTTTCACTTGTCGATTGATACAGACATCGAATTTGAGGATGAGACTCTGAAATAGGAGTTCGATATGTACAAAACACATGTAAAGCCTGTCATAAACAATAACAAAACGCACGTAACACCGTCGCAATGCCCCCCTTACACTTTTGTTTGTCCCTTATTGCAACATACCCTCGAGACTTTCACCAAGACTGCTTTCCATTTGGCGAATCCAGGCTGTCGTCTCTCTCTCCACATCCTCGTCATCGTCCTCCTGAAGCTCGCTAATGAACGGCAGCATCTCAGGCAAGAGAGCAAGCCAGTCTTCTCCAAGCTTCTCGGTCAAAGACTGCTCGCACTTCACTGCTGCCAGTCTTGTCAGTTCGTTGTTTCTAGGGCAGCGAAAGACTTGAAAGGCAGTTTCGAACTCATTTGATCCGTGGGAGGTAATTTCTGAAGATTTGAAGTTAATTCGTCATGCTCAACGACGGCTCGCCATCCTCGTGCTCCGACTTCGCCAAATCTTGGACTTTCATTTTCCCAGAACTGTTCAAACTCAGTAAGTAAATGACCGGTTTCGCGAGAGGCGAGGTGCTCCGGCCTAAATAAGTGATATTCGCCGAGAGCTTGCCAGATGGCTATGGATAGCTCATCATATCCGGTATCTAGCAAGAATACAGTGTAACGTAAGATCAAGTAGAGAACCATCCTTCGAGAATCAGGCTCATGACCTGAATTGGCAGTCAAACCAAGCGTGCGAATGCTGCGTACGAAGAAAGCCTTAACGTCTTCAAAGCGGAAGTCGATTGGATTAGTCTGGCAAGCATCTAGGTACATAGACCAGATGAGAAAGCTTTTGGGATGTTGTTGGAGAATGCCCTGGAGCTTGGACATATACTTCTGCGCATCCCAGGCAACAGACGCTTCATGTAACAATCCCAACACCAAACGCTCACGTTTTGCTGCTTCACTGGTAGGGAAGTGTTTGAGGGCCTTCTCATAAACAGCTATGCGCATGTCTGCCAAAGTCTGCCTTTCAACGTTGCTCAAGGAATGAGCATCGGCGCCAGGGCTGACAAGGTGTTCCTGGTGGTTCGCTAGATCAAGCCAGGCTTGAAGGTTAGAAGGATCCGATTTAGTGGCTCGTACAAACTGCACGTTCTGCTGGCGGACCTGTAGGTCAGCAGCCAAGGCCACATCCAGGATTTCGTGCTCTCGAAAGCGGTGCGGATCCGCAGGTACTGCTTGGTCGAGATCTCTAAATGAGTCGAAGGGGTCATCCACGAATTTGGTATCATGGTGATCAGCAGAAGGTGACAAAGCCACGAAATCCTGAGCCAGATTTAGCTCATGTTCGTTATGCACGTGCAAAGCAGATAGTTCTTGGTTTTTTTGACGCTTCAGAAGTAACCTCTGAGGAAGCTGCTTCGAAATGGCAGACTTGTCAGCAATCAAGACCCTGTCAAGCGTGCTTTCGGCACGATCTATCTTGAACCTGGCATGCAGACCCAGAATACCTCCATATCCGACTCGATGATATGTCGGAACGCTGTACTTATGCAGTCTGTCATAGGCGACGTTCTGTAGGTCGCCCTTCAGGTCAACAACGAAGAGATCAGAATTGCCATCATGGTGCGAGTTTGACGATGTACTGGTGAGGGGTCTACGATGTTGGCGAGGCTCATGTGAGCTCCGGTCACGGTGGTGAGTGTCAGAGATATTCACTCGATGCTCATGTGAGATGTGGTGGCGATGAGACGAAGGCTCTGGACGTTCAGTACTCTTGTGAGTTTTGGCAGGACCACGGTCAGATTCGACACTTGGCCGGCGCTTGAGAGTTGTTGAACGTGATGTCGGCTGTTCTTGTGGAGTAGGGTTCTTTGCACGGAAACTCGAGAACTTGGGTACTTCTCGGGAGGGCGCCGACATGTAGGATTATGGTGTGCAATGGTTGTCAGTAATCGTGTGGTGTAAAAACGCTGGTGATGATGATGATGATGATGATGATGATGGCTGGTGATGTTCGTCGTGGCCGTTCACCGCCCTCGGCGATTTCTGTGCCAAGAACAGCGACTTTTTGGCAGAAAGTGGAACTTTTTGGCAAACGAAGGTACTCAGATAGCATAGGTACTCAAGACAGCATCTCTGTCGCCGCCCAAGTTCTACCACCCTCGACGTCGCCAACCACTGTGTGAGAGAAGCTCGGCTCGAGACAGTTGGGTTCACCCAGGCGACACGGATCGGCACCATGGCCACAGCTTTGCAACAGCAGTTGGCGCAAATCGCCAAAAAGTCGACCGACCAACTCGATCTCAAAGCGCAGCGCGCACAGCACAGCAAGTCGTTGCTCTTCGACCCTCGCGTCGCCGCCAACCAGACCTTCGAGACCATCTACCAATTATGCGCCGAGGCCTTCCAGGAACTGTGCTTGCTCGATGCCCGCTTTGCGCCCTTTGCCGCCAACCTTTTCAGCGAACAGTCAAAGTCAGAGGAGCGTATCAACCTGACAAAGAAGGAAAATGAGGACCTGGACCAGATCATCGACAGTTTCTTGGGCCTAGTCAGCTCCAGGCTGCTGCTACGGCCAGGTCTCAAGGCCGTCGAGTGGCTTGTCCGTCGTTTCCGGTATGTGTCTAGCATGCCCTAGCAGCGAGCAGCACACTGCTAACCTGCCTTTAGTGTGCACGAATACAACACCGAGTCCCTTGTGCTCACCTTCCTCCCATACCACGCGAACCCCGTCTTCCCCACCATGCTATCCATACTTCCCAAGACGCTTCCACCGACCTTGAAGTTCCTGCAACCATACATTTCCAGCTTGTCATGTCCTCCTAGTCAAGCTCTGGTCTATGCCGCTGTCAACAACCCCTCGTTCTTTACTGCCTTCAACACCTATGTCGTTCGAACCTCCAACTTGGGCCACCACTCTGTCATGCTTCTGCAATTCTGGGCTGGTGTCATGACCCCGACCATCAATGGTATGCTCGATGCTGCCATGTCGGGTCGCGCTGATGTACGCAGTCAGCGTCAGGAGGACTTGTTGCTTCGTCTTGTTCCCGTGCTTCAGCAGACACTGCGCATCAAGAACGTCCCTGAGCTTTTCCTGGGATCATGCATGATCATTTGCGTTCTCGTCTCCAAAACCCAACTCGATGACAAAGTCCTAGATAGTCTCATGGATGCCGTATCTCGAGGCTGGACTTCACAGACCATCGACCAAGGATTGTCAACTGTTGCCATTATCGCCGAAGAGCGTCAATCATTGAAGTTCACGCGTCCCGTCACAAAAGCTCTTTTGAAAATCCCTGCTGTACAAACTCGTATACTTGAGCTGCAGTCGAAACAACACACTGGAAGACTCCTTACCGGTCTTGCCATGACCTCGCTCGACGAGGCTTCGAGTCCCGAGGCATTTGATCTGATTGAGAACGCTGTCACTTCGCACATTCCTACCCTACCTCAAAAAGCTGCCATCATTCAGCTCTTGCTTTCTGCTGTTTCAGACCTTCAAGCATCATCAGAAGCTCTTGCTTCTCAGGAGAGACTTGGCCGCATCTTCTCTGCTCTCTGCCAGTCACCTTCCACACTGCCACTAGTGCAAGCCGAGGCTGCCCGGCTTGATCTAAGTCTCGAATCTCTTGAGGTTCAGCTACAGATTTCATTGGCTCCGAGTGAGACATTGGCCTTGCCATCAGTTGATGCTGATATCGAGATGATCGATGGACCTGTGCCTACCCAGGCCGATCAGCTAAACGAAGCACTCTCCTCACTGCCCCAAAATCTGTCAAAGGATTACTCTTTCATTGCAAATGCCGATATTTCTCCCTTCGACGCTTTTGCTCGTGCTTTCCTCATTCTGCTTCAGCAGAACAAAGATTTGGATCAACTCCTCGGCAAGCCAGTACTTCATGGCGCAGATGCTTTGTCTTCACCAACTTACTTAACGTTCTTGGCGAGACTCTGGACAAGCAGTTGTCCCATCGTTGCACGTGTTTCTGCTCTTCGTTCGGCCACTGCACTTCTACACGCCCACTCTTCCACAACCATTGACATACAGGCGCTAACGCCGTTCGTACTCGTAGCTCTGGCCGATGCTTCGGAAGCTGTGCGCAAGGTAGCTGCTGGTTTGCTCATTGCCATCACGACTCTCTATCATCCCGACGCAGCAAAGGGCAAGGTGAACGACTCTATAAAGTCATGGGCAGCTCAAAGCATCTATGCAGCAGCTTCTCCAAAATCATCTTTGTCTGGTCCTAGTGCTTACAAAGTTCTTTCCGATGCACTCGTCCCCAGTCTGGAAGAGTGTATTCTCGACCCTAGCCAGATTGCACGTGTGCTTGCTAGTGCTCTTAATGGTCCGACTCAAATACAGCCTGGTCATCCATCTGCTGCTTCAGTAGAGTTGAAGTCAACCTTGAGGACATCTTTTGCATCATGGCTTTGTGAGCACGCTGCTGCAGTGCCCTTGGCTTCTGTGAAGCTTCGACTTCTTTCTTTCCTCGCTCCTGTTGGCAAGGCTGCTTCTACAGGCCGTGTGCAAACACTTGTTCCATCACTTCAAAACTGGATCCAATCCGACTTGCAAACTCGATCCGCTTCATGCGCTTCAGCTCATGTTGACGTAGCAAGCGTAGATAAGGCTTATGTTGATTGCCTAACGAGTCGAACTTCTGAGGAGTTGACTTGCCTAAGGACACTTGCAAGTGGAGAGCTGGGACAAAGCGCGTCTTTGTCCACACTGGCAATTCAGAGGTTCAGAGCTTTGTGGCCTACCATGAAACCAATCGCACAGACGTCCGCCGCTGCGTTCCTTCTGGACCTTGCCCTGGACGACCAATCAGACGATATCTCTGAAGCCAGACAATCCGAAGCCACCGATCTTCTTCGCCAAGTCACGATGCCCACCGAAGTTCTGTCGTCTTTGTTGGAGTCAGTGCCTAGCATCGCACAGATGGAAGACAAGCCTCCTGCTTCGAAGCGCAGAAGAACGAGCAGATCCGAGTTGGCGAAGTCACAAAGCATAAACGTTGCAGATCTACACAACGTCATTCGTAGATTAACTCTTGTGCTGGAGTTGATCGAGGGTTCTCATCCTGAAAGACACCCTGAATTGCTTAAGAGCCTTTTCCATGTTCTGAGCGAGCTCCAGCACTACAGGACGCAACTTGGCTCAAACCTAGTTTATCTGCAGCAACTGGTCATCGGCTGTCTCTTCTCAATTGTTGACTCGCTCAAACAGAACCCTGCCGTTAAGGTTGATCGCTCTGTGTTGAGAGCAGACCTTATTGTTGAGTGTGTTCGCACTAGTACCAACGCTCAGATTCACAATGCTGCTTTGTTGCTCATTTCAAGTCTGGCAAGCTGGGCTCCTGACTTAGTGTTGCACAGTGTGATGCCAATCTTCACATTCATGAGCAACACTTTGCTGCGACAAAGTGACGACTACTCGGCTCACGTCATCGATCAGACCGTGTCTCGAGTTGTTCCCCCTCTTGTCGCTTCCCTTCGCAAGAAGAATCAAGACCTTGTTACAGGGGCTGCTGAGCTCTTACTCAGCTTTACTGCTGCTTTCGAGCATATTCCTCTCCATCGTCGCTTGCGACTCTTCAGCCATCTTGTCAATGCTTTGGGTCCTCAAGATTTCCTACCTGCTATTACTGCGATGCTCTTCGATAAGTATCCGACGGACAAGCGGGTGCCGACTTTCTCTGCCGAGCTCATGGGATCGTTCTCTCCCGAAGTCCAACTCATCGCTGCATCTCAATATATCGATCTTGTCACCAACGCTCTGCAACCCAAGTCAGTCGTGTCTGAAGCAATTTTTGGGTTCAATGATAAGACATCAGAGCAGGTTGAGCAATTGGTGGCACACCTTCTGCGTTCCTTGGGACTTCTTCTACAACAACGCTCGCTCCACGTACAGATCCTTAAGGCTCTTGACAAGGACGAGCGTGCACATGGAGGACTTCAGTCTGCTGCCGCCGACATATTGCAGAAGATCATGCAATTCTCTTCTTCCAGATCCATCCAAGGCAAGCCTGACTTGCAGTCTGCTTCGAACGATGTTTTGACAGCAGCCTTGAGCCTTCTGCCAACACCTTATTTCGTTCGTACCGCTGAGGAACTTCTGCAAAGACCTGAACAAGATCTTCGACTTATGGTCCTGCGTTCGCTCGAGCAGCGTGGCCGTGAGGCTAAACTCGCCGATGCCACAGCTGCAAGTGCTATGCTTTCCGTGCTGCCAAGCGTGATAGGTGTCATTGGTCATGAAAGCCCTGTTGAATTGGTGCACAGTGCTGTCACATGCATTGATGTTGTGTCAGAGAAGTTCGGCAAAAAGGATACGGAGAAGGTCATGTCTGCTGCTCGTGTGGTAGCCTCCAAGTACGCACTTGGTAGTCAGAACGATGAACTTCGTATTATCTCGTTGCTCTGTCTTGCCACCATGGTTGAGGTCCTGAAGGATGATCTGGTCGACATCCTGCCACAGATTCTCACGATTTCGTATGCCTACTTCGACTATGCCACCAAGACAGAGTCCGGCAATGCTCGCCTGCACAATGCCGTCTACTCTTTCCTGACAAATGTCATCGAGTACATCTCCTGGATGTTTTCTGCTGACACCCTTGACAAAGCTTTGTTGCTTACACAACAGTCGGCTTGTAGCGGAGCCACAGACATCCGAACCTCGAGCAGTCGTCCACAGTTCACTGCCCTACTCTCACAAAATCTTGATGCCAGAACCATATTGGCAGCCCTGGAGCGTACATTCGATAATGCGGTCACTCTTGGCCACTTAGCTTGCCAGGAGGTTCTCACGACTCTTCACACAGTGATCAAGACGCATCCTAAATCAGCTCTGATCAAGAACGCCTCAATCTTGTTTTCGATTCTCAACAAATCCTTCGACCTTCGTCGTTTGCTCTCTCAGCAGCCGACATCACCCGACAGTCAACAGCTTGCTGCAATGGAAGCACAGAGAGACAACTTATCCCTGGATGCTATCATGAGACTGAATGACACGACATTCAGACCGTTCTTCACCCGTCTCGTGTCTTGGGCAGGCGAGGGACTCCCCAAAAAGGAACAAGCTGGTCGCACTCTTCGTTTAATTAGTGTCTATGGATTCCTAGCTAGGTTCTTCGAGACCTTGAAGGTGAGTTTGTCAGACTTTATCGTGTGATCGAATGCTAATGAAATGTCTAGTCTATTGTGACCGGGTACTCTGCATACATCCTGGAGCAGGCCGCATCTATTCTTCAAAGTGTTAAACCAGAGGGAGAGTCTGAGAAGCTTCTCCTGAAGGCTTTGCTCCAAACAATGATTGCTAGCTTCAACAACGATCAAGACGACTTCTGGCTAAACCCAACGCACTTTGGCGCTATAATGCAACCTTTGCTAGATCAAGTGACTTTTGCCAATGAGCCGGAAATCAGAGAATTGCTTGATATTGTCTCTGCCGTCACTGGGTTGGCAGGAGCCGCAGCGTCGCCTGAGCACCACAAAACTCTCAACTCGGCAATTCTCAAACTCATGAGACACGACAACGAACTGACAAGACTGGCAGCAGTGAAGTGCGAGCAGTCTTTGACCGAGAAGCTTGGAGAAGACTGGCTTGCTCTCTTGCCTGAGATGCTGCCGTTCATTAGCGAGCTTCAGGA
>Ga0115851_100193_pt1 | contig 22853 bp, 17 predicted proteins | sample InSIn2gowninarea_FD_83865 | JGI IMG/M metagenome (GOLD analysis project Ga0115851, IMG submission 83865)
TTCCACTATTTTCTACACAATAACCACATAAATAAATAAAAAAAGTGTGGTAACAACAGATATCACCGTATTTAAGACTACCACTTTTACACTTTAGACACAAAAACAAAAATGAGTTAAGCGAAAGAAGCTTTTACACTTCAGACACAGAAACAGAAATGAGTTAAGTGAAACAAGGTGCTTGCTTGTAAAAGCAATGGCAAAGGCAAATGTCATTTTCCATTCTCCCAATTTTGCCTTACACTTATATTGAACTGATGGATTATGTGATTACGTTATCGGATTTAGCTTTAGGAAACTGGTACTGTTGGGCAGCTAGCCCATTATTTTCAATTGTTTCCACTAAATCACTCATCGCCTAATTTCTAACATTGGGTTGGTGGGCATTGCACTCCACCTACCAACCTCAAAAATTTGGAGATTGGTGATTTAGTTGAACCAATTGAAAAATAGTGGGTGATGGGAAGTTGATGTTATGAAGTAGCTTCTACCTGCCCACCAGCAATACCATTTGAGTTTCCTGAAAATAAATCAAATAACATATTCCACAAGTTCCAGAAATTCCAGATATGTGTAATGGTAAGTGCCTTCTTTCTCTTAACTCACTTTTGTGTCTAAAGTGTGAAAGTTGTAGTCTGAGATGTGATATATGTTGTTATCACATTTTTTTTATTCAGGGATGTGGTTATGGTGAATGTTTGTTTTAGAAAGTGAAAAAATTCATCATAATTCAGTGGTCACAAATATTCAGCTAATAAATCGCAACTAGAGAGGAGCTTAAAAAACACAAAAATTTGACTCACAAAAAATAGAGTAAAATGGATCAACACAATAAAAGCTTTGGAGGTTGAGATTCCTTCACCATATAAATAAAAATTCTTTAGAGGCTTTACACTTCACCTGGGGTTGTGGAGTAAAAGACAATAAAACCTAGTCTTCACATGACACCAAACTTTGCTCCACGATTTACTTCACAATAACCAAAGAAATAAATAAAAAAAAGTGTGATAACAACAAATATCACCATAATTCAGACTACAACTTTTACACTACAAGTGAGTTAAGTGAAAGAAAGTGCTTGCTTGTAAGGGCAATGGTAAAGATAGATGCCATTTTCCATTCTCCTAGTTCTACTTTACAAGTATATTGAAACTAGTGGATTATGTTATCGGATTTAGCTTCAGTAAACTCAGTGTTGTTGGGTAGCTAGAAGCTGCTTCACCACATCGGCTCTCCATCACCCATTATTTTCAATTGTTTCCACTAAATCACCCATCGCCCAATTTCTCACATTGGGTTGGTGGGCATTGCACTCCACCTACCAACATCAAAAATTTGGCAATTGGTGATTTAGTTGAACCAATTGAAAATGATGGGTGATGGAGAGTCGATGTTATGAAGTAGCTTCTACCTGCCTAGCAATACCATTTGAGTTTCTTGAAAGTAAATCGGACAACATATTCCACAAGTTTCAGATATGTGTAAGGCAAAATTGGGATAATGGAAAATGGCATCTTTCGTTGTCATCGACATTACATGTAAGTGCCTTCTTTCTCTTAACTCACTTTTGTGTCTGAAGTGTGAACGTTGTAGATTGAGATGTGGTGATATCTGTTGTTATCACATTTTTTTTATTCATTTATGTGATTATGGTGAATGATCAATATTTTTGTTTTAGAAAGTGAGAAAATTCATCATAATTCAGTTGTCAAACCTGAAAGTAATTACAATGGCAGAGTAGAGGAGTCTTCCTCAACAGATCAGTTGTAAAGCTAAAATTGCAGCCAACAAATCGCAACTAGACAGGAGCTTAAAAAACACATAAATTTGACACACAAAAAAAAGAGTAAAATGGAGCAACACAATAAAAATTTTGGCTTATAATTCTTAATGAATGAAAAATATTCACATGGAGGTTGGGACTCCTTCACCAAATAAATAAAAATTCTTTCTAGGATTGGGTTGCAGTGTAACAGACAGTAAGACCCAGTTTTCAAATGCCCATCAAAATTCGCTCCACGATTTTCTTCACAATAACCACAGAAATAAATAAAAAAAGGTGTGATAACAACAAATGTCACCATATCTCAAACTACAGCTTTTACACTTCAACTCAAACACATAAGTGAGTTAAGGGAAAGAAGGTGCATTATTGTAAGGGCAATGGCAAAGGCAGGTGCCATTTTCCATTCTCCCAATTTTTCCTTAGATGTATATTGAACTAGTGGATTACATTATCGAATTTAGTTTCAAAAACTCGATACTGTTGGGAAGCTAGAAGATTATCGGATGAAGTTGATTTTTTAACAGCAACTTTATCTTTAACAGTGGAAGTTGAAGGTATTTGTTTTTGATTTGGTTATATAGGATCAATGGGACCTTTACTTCTTGTACTAACGGGTAATGCTTCATATTCATTTTCATTATCAGAAATAGGAAGAATAAAATCCCACATTTCATTTAACTGAGCTATTTATTCATGTTGGGATTCATCAGGAGAAAATGTTGCTTCCTCCTCATCTTCATCATCAGTTTCTTCATTAGAGATCGTGTTTGGAGGTTATGGATTAGGTGGCTTATTTCTTCTGTATGTTCTAAAAGGTTTTTTAGAAGAATATGCGGCTACTTGTTTTTTATCTCTACCTTTTCGTTAGACAAAGTTTGAAGGACTTGTTGCAAGCCTTCAAGACCAAAGGGATATTTAGGTGCTTTCTTTCTAGATTCATCCTTAAATGTAACTTTTTTTAATCTTTTGTCTTCTTGATCCTTTTTCTTCTCTAGTGCATTTATCCCCTTCTCTACAGACACAACTTCTTTCATGTTTTCTACCAAGGTATTTTTATTAGCTCTATCTACAAAAATTGCTATATTAGAAGGAAGAGACAAAATATACCATTCAATTTGTACATCGGCAACTGGTCTAGAGGTATCTGGGCTTTTATTTAACAATTTGTTAAATCTGGAATTGAAATCTTTAATATTTTGCCCTGAATTCATTTTTAAATTGGATAGGTCATTGATAAGAGATGCGGTTGAGCGATCATCACCAAATTTAGTCAAAAATTGTTCTTCAAAAATATCCCAACTAGTAATAGGATTGGCTAGTAATTAAAAGTACCAATACCCTATTGATCCTATTTGAGTGTGCAGGAATAATCTAACAACAACTTCTTCTTCAACTTCCTCATTAGGATTGATGGCTAACATATAATTATGAAGGTGCTCTTCAGTAAGTAACCAATCTTCAGGATTGAATTTGGGAAGCCATCTTTCAGTTTTTTTCGGTAGAGGATGAAGTGGCGCTGACATTTGAATAGCTCCCAAATTGGACCACGGTCTAGCTGCCATTGTAACAGTTGGGGAGGTGGATGTGATGAAAGAATAATTGACAACTGTGATAGTACTGCTTGAGGCAACACTAGTCATTTGTGTAGAGGAAATGCAAATAGATGAAGTGATTGGTAGAGAAAAAGGAAATGAGAAAGGAATAAATGGAGATGTTTGTGAAAGAGAGAATGAGGTAATCTCACTAGTAGATGTTTGGGAATATGATGTAGTAGTTCTCGTTTGGTGGGATTGAAGTGGAAATTCAAATGGAAAGATGCTAAGTTTTTTTGCTTCGGGACCAATTCAAAACACCAGTTCTATGAAAAATAGAAGTTATACTTCCTTTAGAAACTTCAGATGATTCAAGATTTTCTACTGAAATTGAGACGTCTTCCAATTTCCTTATCAAAGATGTCATTTTTGGTGATTCTAGAGAATAATCCGTAGGGTTTACCTTAGGAAGTATTCTAGGAAACTTGGGAGGTGATTGTACAACTCCTGATATAAAAGTAGGAGATTATGGAGGGGATCTGGAAATTGTAGGAGATTTCAAGGGAAAATGACTCTTGGAATGGCCTTATATTTTGGATTGGACTTAATTTCCATTCATAGCCTACAGGCCCTCCTTCTAGCGCCAAAAGTGTTGAGGCCTTGAAAATCGCTGCATCAACCAGGGGGAAAACCACCCAGTCCAAACATTAAGACGGCTCCTTTTCCATTTAGTTAGTGCCTCCAACTAGATATAATGGGACCAATTTCCCAATGAAAGGTGATTGAATGAATGTGTAATGCTTATAGTGGAGTGAAATAGATGGATTTTCAGCAATGAATCAAATGGAAAACTAGTGAGCACCAATGTTGCAACAATAATGTTGCAACTCCTGGGGCTTCCTACTTTACTTTTATCAACCCAGTAGTTTGTAACAAACTTGGAAGCAATAGTGTTTTATGCACAAGTACTAGCTCTTACTGCGGGCTGTCACTTGGTCAGCTGGCACAAGATCTCTAGGAGCTCAAGCCAACTTCTATGAGTATCCAGAAGAAGCTTTTAACTGTGATGAAAGAAAGCTAACTGTACAAAGGCTATTCTACTTGTAGAAAGAGAAGGAAGATTGACATGTAACGCGAACCCTACCAAACCCTAATTTATCCAACCAACCCTACTTTTGTAGAATAAGAGATAGAAACATATGCAATGAGTGCCATTGACTACTGAAAAAGGTAAACTACATTTATTCAAGCTGCTTTTGAAAAGAAATGAGAAGAAAACATCTTTTTGTGCTTTTGAGTGTTTTTATGTGAAATTATTATGCTTGTAATTTATCTGGTTGAGATTGTGCAGAGGTTTGGTGGGAAAAGAAGATGGCCTTGGCTTTTCCAGAGATGGAGGAAGTTATAGAAAGGTCCTAAGAAGCCTCTAGTACCCTTCTGAAGACTTCCAATTCAATCAGATTTCGAAAAACCACTTACAGGGAATTCTACAGGAGGCTGCAAGGGATCTACAAGAGGAGGTCAAGAGCTATTTTTGTAGGTTTTGAAGGTGGAAAAATGATGGGAACAGGTAACTGAAGGCTATTTGAAGGTGTTGAAGTGTCTAGAACTTGTCAAGGAAGATCAAGAGGGAACATACTCGTTAGATTTGTTCAAATGGCAAGAGGGAAGCTTTATGGAGAAAAATGCAGAAATTAGGGCAAATTGGTAAAATGTTGCAAATGACTTGGAGAATCTGTGAGAAGTGAGTTGATGCTGGCTGATTTATGGATGTATGGTGAGTTGAGGTGTCCTCCAAGATATCTACACATCTACTTACAAAAACCGATCAAAGAAAGGAATAACTATACCATGAAAACAAAAATTCCTCTAGCTTGACCTAATTTCTGACCTACAACCAGAAAATGCTGAATAGTAACCTTTAAACAGAAAAGCATGCAGAGGGATCTATTGTAAAAGAACAGAAAATGATCTAGACAACTAAATTTGAAGCAATACATTAATATTTCTAAATCAAGTCATCACACTAGAAATTGCATGAGAGAGCAAAACTCTATTTTTGGTGGCAACAGTAGTGCCTTGACCTCGAACCATAGTCCCAAAAAGGGAGAAAGGAGATCAGGGCCTTCTGTTGGCCTTTTTGAATCTTATTTTGTCACTACATTAACCTACTTGAGCAACTAAAACAAAAATAGCTATGCAAACCATCAAAAGCAACATAATCCAAATAAAGTAAAATGAATCTATGTAACAGAAATTAAGTCATGAACTGAAGCAAAAACATATAAGTACAAAGCAGGAGGTGCTGGGCAACTTGGGTTGGGCCCTAACCCAAGAGCTTCAGCCCTCTGAAAGAGATCAGTAATGGCTCAGGAAATATGTCATCTTCATTATCAAAAATAATAGTCACATTACATGAACTGTTCTCAAAAAGAAACTCGAAAATGAGTTGAACAAGTGTTGCACAAAAGTGCGAAAATTCTACTAATGACTAGCTAAAATCAAACTAAAAAACTGAGCACCTAAGCCCTCCTCTTTATACAATTCGAGCCTCCAACAGCCCTCCTAAAATCAAGGAGCTTAGCTTCCCAAGACTGTAGATAAACAATAGTCCTTCTTTACTTGCTTCGTTGCCCCTTAGATGCACTAATGTGGATGCTTGTGCTCCGAGTTTCTGATGGAGAATTCAAGGTAAAGGTTCATAAATGAAGGGGACACCCTCCTACAAATCCTCTCCCTTGTTTCTCTCAAATATCGACTGCCAAATGCTCATTAATCCTTTGAATTTTTCCACAAATTGCCCAAAAATATGCGTAAAGTAGACATTAGACTTCATGGGGCTCATCATTACCCCCTACTAAAGGTGTTGCTCATGCAGGGAGTGTGTCCCACCTTCTCATGCAAGCATGGATGCAATCTTCCCTAACCAACCTTTCTATGTCTTTGAAATGTGCTATAGCTTGGGCCTGATCATTGATGTGCTTGGGGGCACTTTGACGATCAGCTGCAAGTTGTCGATGAGTGCTAATTAGAGCAATAGGATCTTTTGAATTTGCTCTAATCATCAAGGGTTCATCTTGTTCTTTTTCCATCAACTTCCTGATTTCTACTGCTCTTTTATCTTCATGACTCATCCATGATGCCATGGCCATCAGCTGTAGGTCTCCCAACCTAGCATTGGGGTCCCATAAGTTCATATCAGTAAGGGCCATGTTATGTAAATAAAATTCTGCCAACTTCACCTTGTCCTTTGCTGAACTATGCTCTCATAAATCCATGAACTACCTATAATGTTGGAAAGGCATGGTGCCTCTCTGTGCCAGGGTCTTGATCTGGAATTGTAGACACTGGTCTTTGAGATACACTCCATATGATTTGGCTGGTTGTTTACACTACAGTGCCTCCATGGCCCAGCTGGCCATACATGCTAATTGGATTTCCTTTTCTTGCAACAGTTTTCTTATCATTGCAGTCTCTACCTGGGTTTCCCTTTCTTGCAGCTGGGTTCTTGGCATTTCAATGTCTGCTTGGGTTCCCTTCTCTTATAGTTGTGTTCTTGGCATTTCAATATCCGCCTAGGTTCCTCTTTCTTGCAGCTATTTTCTTAACTGTTCATTCTCTGTTTCCAGGTGAGATCTTCTGATTTCTTCCACATGCCTTACTCTGTTTCTTCAGCTTTCTCCTCCTCTATATTGGTTTCTTCCTTCTTCCCTTCTTGTTCTTCTAAATCACTAGTTTCTTCACCTTCTCATAAAACCTCCTGTAATTTTGTTTATGCTTCCTTGGAAAACCAACTATGGAAATGGAGAGAAATTTTATTTTTATTTATTAATTTTTTTTAATAGAGAGAAAGAGAGTGTATTTTTTCAACCATAAGCAGCAATTTTATATGAATTTCCTCCACCCAACAGTTGTATTCTCTCCTCAAAAGCTAAACCACTATTAGCATATTTTTATATTCTATGGAGGTATGCCAAGAACCTACCTCTGTAGCCCGAGAATTGTGCTAAAAGCCATGTTTTTACTCTCCAAAACAGTGTACTAGCCCTCCTGTAGAACCAGTTACTGCTCCTGTAGAATGCTGGTAGCAGAAAAATGGCTGAAAACGATAGAGGATGATGATTTCGAGGTTATGATGGTGGTATAAAGCTTACTGCAGCTAAGTGGACGAGGATGAAATGGAAGAAAATGTGAAGGAGTTTCGAGGAGGCATACTTATGTTTTCTTTGAGATATTTCCGCTGATGGTGAGCTGGCGAAAATATGCATTGGTATTATTTGGACTATTGGTCCCTACTGTAGTGTCATCATGAGACTTTATGCTTTCTGTCGGCAATCACTTCCCATAATTAGCGTTGGAGTTCAAAATATCTACCACTAACTACTTTTTAGATTTTCCGTTAGTTGACTAGACACATGTCCTGTGTGATCTCCGGTTGAGCGTTGTTGAACTGGACAAGGGTGGCCAATTAGCTGGCCACCGATCTAGTTTAATCTCAACCATCCCATTTGATCATGCAGATTTGGATCATACAGATGCAAAAGAGGAACGGGTTTAGACACTTACCTATAAGTCGAAATGTGTGTATTGTGGTGCTGCTTGGTTCTTTTGCTGCTGCATGCTCATATTCAGTTACTACATACCTGTATCCCTTCTACTGTATGCTTTTTGTTGTCTGATGTGTGGTTGTTCTTCTTGTGCAAGTATTTCTTGGCTCGATCTAACCTTTGGGAGTCTACTTCAACCTTCAGATTTGCAACCTCATGCTGCTGATGCTATATTTTAATGGGACAGTAACTTGTTTTTTTCATTTCTCCCAAATGGTAGACTAGATTGACCTGAAATTTTCTGAGCATGTTTCCATCATCATTATGCACCTTCCATTGAAACAATTTGGCCAATGGATGTATGGATTTCGAGAAAAAATGAAAATAGCTGAAGGTGATGGAGGCTGATTTCTTGGAAACCATCCACTAGAATTCGCCGAAATTGCTTGGGCATGTTACCATCACCCATATGCATCTCCCCATGAAATAGGTTTTTAAATGGATGCACGGATATGGAGAAAATGAAAAAATGGCTGAAGGTGATGGAGGTTGATTTCTTGGAAACCATGCACTGGAATTGGCTGAAATTGCTTGGGAATGTTGCCATCATCCCTATACAACTCCCCATAAAAGAATTTTTTAAATGGATGCACGATTTTCAAGCTAGAGAAAAAAATATATTTGTGCTCTATGTATTTTTGTATCAGAGCATTCTGCAGTATTTTGGACAGTAAGAGAAAATGAGCTTGGGTTGTAATGCAGACTTGGAAATGATGGAAGAGAGGTTTGAATATTTCAGGGGGATTTATAAACCCTTTATGAAACTTCCCTCTTCCCCAAACTACTTTTAAAATCCATTTCTAGCTCTATGTAAATTCTACAGGAATCTCTTGTAGAAAACACAGTTTTAAGAAAAGAAGCACAGTGAGGTGGAAAGAATGTCAAGAATGATGGAGAAGGGTGAGGGAAGATACGATAGGTGTTGTTATTGGTTTCAGAGATTTCTTGGCACCTATTGCTATTTCTTGAAGTCCTCCTGCACCTACAATACAACTGGAAGTTCATTTTTATTTTTATTTTTCTTTTTCTCTATTTTTTTTGTTTTTTTTTAAACAACTAGGGTGTCTCAGAGAAGTTTTCACCCTAATTGCCTGCCATAGGCACCTCCAAGGGAGGTTTTCACTCAAGGATCTCATTCTCTTTTTCTTTTCTCTTTTTTACAACCCATTGACCACCTCATGGAGGTTTTCAATCAATGAGCCAATCTGAGGCGCCTCCGAGGAGGTTTTCACCTTAGATCTTTATTTTTTCTCTTATTTTCCATTTTTTCTTTTTCCTTTTTTTCTCTACCCTAACATACTTGAAAAACAAAATCATATTCAAATATAAGAATACTTCCAATGTAGCCATGTGCACATCGAGATGATAGACAAAATGATGTGAAGGCTTGAAATGCATGCTTTGACAAGTATCCGAAGGGATCAAGCATAGTTGAGTAAGAGAGTACTATTGCAACTTAAGGACTCCTTGGAACCATATTTAAATATAGTTGTGATGTCGTTGGTCCTTTTGCTGATTTGGATCATTCTTCATGTCTTCTTTTATCATGACCTTCACATCTTCCTCTTTTTGCTGATTTTTCTCTTGAATACAAGGAGGATTTGATGGTAACCATCAAGGAGCTCTCTTGATCTCTGATTCTAATGTCTTATCTTCATCAAGTGTAGCCCATGGTTCTTTGATCTTCTCTTTTACATCTTCTTCTGCTGGATGTGGTCATTCAATGATATCCATATAATCTCTATTTTGCAATACTCTTCCTGAGTTATGGTGAATATCAATGAGCTCAAGAGGAGTTGTTTGGAAGTGTTGTACCTCAGCATTGTAATTCGATCGAGCTACTCCAATGTGCGGGTTTGGAAATGTGGTTCCCCGCTATATGCTTGCTGAGAATGTCCGTTTTTCAGGTTTGGGTTCGGCTGGGCAGGAATTTGGGGTTGCCTTTGTGGAGCATGAGGAAATGGTTGTGGTTGAACAGGTGGTGGAGGCAAAAGAGTGGGAGGAGATTTGTACTGGGGCCTCCACCCCTAAGGAGATGCATTCCAGTAAGGTTGTAGCTGAGAATAGGGTTGAAATGAATGGATGGTTGGTTGGTCATGATATGGAGATGTGAATGACCAAGGAGGAGGTATGGACAAGGAAGGATGAGCAGGGAGCCCCAAGAAGGTATGGATGTGACTTGGTTGGGGTTGTAGTATTCCTGAGATGTACCTTGCATCCCCTACTGATATGGTCTAGGTCCATGTGGCCTCCTTTGGTCTATGTAATAGATATGTTTAGTCACTACTTCGGCGCCTTGGTATACAGCTTTAAGTCAGGGAAAGGATGGGTAGTTGTCTATAGAATGATTTTCTTCACAGATTGAACAAGCCTCTATAGATTTCAATGGGCATTCATTCCTAGGATGCCTCCTGGTGCATCTAGGGAAAAAAATGGCCAAAGCCCTCTCTGCATCCTCTTGTTTTCTTTTGATATGCATGGAAAGAATCTGCAACATCTCACTCTTGAAGTCTTCCCACACGTTTCCAATTTCACCTTTAATGGATGAGTTGGAAGAAAAGGTACTGCTCCCAACATTTTTATTTTCAACCATTAGCTCCAGAGGAATGTCTTCTTCTTCTTCTTCCCCTATAGTTTCTTCAAATATGTTTGGCTGTTACCTAAGGGTGTTTCTTGATTGAAACAACCGAGAAGAGAGAAGGTTGGCTATATGAAGCAGTGGGGGTGTTGGGCAAACATTTTTCCGAATTATCTCTACTCCTACGAGGCATGAAAGCAAATCTTTTTGGGTGGTTTTTGTTTTCTCTGCTTATCCCTGCAAAACTGAAATTGAATGAACAAACAAATTGCAACTAATCTGAAATGAACTTGCTGAAACGAAATTCCAAAATTGAAATGAAAGCAACGAAATGACTAATCTACTCTTTCTCGAATGGAAATTACAGAATTGGAATGAAAGCAAGGAAATGATTAATCTACTTTTGCTGAAATGGAAATTGTAGAAATGAAAGGACTAATCTACTTTTGCTGAAATGGAAATTACAGAATTGAAATGAAAGCAAAGAAATTACTAATCTACTTGTGCTAGAATGGAAATTGCAGAATTGAAAGGACTAATTTACTTTTGCTGAAATGGAAATTGTTGAATTTAAATGAAAGCAGGGAAATGCCTAATCTACTTTTTCAGAATTGAAATGAAACAACTACTCTACTTTTGCTAAAGTAAATTACTTAGTAGAATGTTGCAGTAGAGAATAGAGGAAAAGCAGTAATCACAAAATACTCTGATGCTTCCTCGGCAACGGCACCAAAAAGTGGTGAGCCCCAGTATTGTAGTAATAATGTTGCAACTCCTGGGGCTTCCTACTTTACTTTTATCAACCTGGTAGTTCGTAACAAACTTGGAAGCGATGGTGCTGTATGCACAAGTACTATCTCTTACTGCGGGTTGTCACTTGGTCAGTTGGTGCAAGATCACTAGGAGCTCAAGCCAACTTCTATGAGTATCTAGAAGAAGCTTTTAACTGTGATGAAAGAAAGCTAACTCTACAAAGGCTATTCTACTTGTAGAAAGAGAAAGAAGACTGAAATGTGATGCAAACCCTAGCAAACCCTAATTTATCCAACCAACCCTACTTTTGCAGAAAAAGAGATAGAAACTGATGCAATGAGTGCCATTGACTACTGAAAAAGGTAAAATACATTTATTCAAGCTACTTCTGAAAAGAAATGAGAAGAAAACATTTTTTTTGCTTTTGAGTGTTTTTATGTGAAATTATTATGCTTGTAACTTATTTGGTTGTGATTGTGTAGAGTTTTGGTGGGGAAAGAACATGGACTTGGCTTTTGCAGAGGTGGAGGAAGGTGTTAAGAGGTAGTAAGAAGCCCCTAGTACCCTTCTGAAGACTTCCATTGCAATCGGATTTCAAAAAACCACTTACAGGGAATTCTACAAGAGGCTGCAGGGGATCGACAGGAGGAGGAGGAGAGCTATTTTTGGAGGTTTTGAAGGTGGAAAAATGATGGGAAAGGATAACTAAAGGCTAGACGAAGGTGTTGAGGTGTCTGGAGCTTGTCAAGGAAGATCAAGAGGGAACATGATGGTTAGATTTGTTCAAATGGCAAGAGGGAAGCTTTATGGAGAAAAGTGCAGAAATTAGGGCATATTGGTTAAATGTTGTGAATGACTTGGGGAATCTGTGAGAAGTGAGTTGATGCTGGATTCTTTATGGATGTATGGTGAGCTAAGGTGTCCTGTAAGAGATCTGCACATCTACTTTCAAAAATTGATAAAAGAAAGCACTAACTATACAACGAAAACAGAAATTTCGCTAGCTTGACCTAATTTCTGACCTACAACCAGAAAATGCTGAACAATAACCTTTGAATAGAAAATCATGCAAAGAGATCTATTGTAAAAGAACAGGAAATGATCTAGGCAATTGAATCTAAAGCAATACATTAATCTTTCCAAATCAAGTCATCACACTAGAAATTGCATGGGAGAGCAAAACTCTGTTTTGGTGGCAGCAATAGTGCCTTCACCTCGAACCATAGTCCCAGAAAGGGAGAAAGGAGTTCAAGGCTTGTTGTTAGCCTTTTTGAATCCTAGTCTGTCACTACATTAACCTACTTGAGCAACTGAAACAAAAATAGCTATGCAAACCATCAAAAGCAACCTAATCTAAATAAAGTAAAATGAATCTATGTAATAGAAATTAACTCATGAACTGAAGCAAAAACATATAAGTACAAAGCAAGAGGTGATGGGCAGCTTGGGTTGGGCCCTAACCCAAGAGCATCAGCCCTATGAAAGAGATCAGTACTCGCTCAGGAAATATTTCAATTTCATTATCAAAAATAATAGTCACGTTACATGAGCTGTTCTCAAAAAGAAACTCAAAAATGAGCTGAACAAGTGCTGCTCAAAAGTGTGAAAATTCTACTAATTACTGGCTACAATCCAACTAAAAAATTGAGCACCTAAGCCCTACTATTTATACAACTCAAGCCCCCAACAACACTCCTAAAATCAAGGAGCTCAGCTTCCCAAGAATGCAGATAAACAACAGTCCTTCTTTACTTGCTCGACTGCCCCTTGGATGCACTAATGTGGTTACTTGTGCTCTGAGTTTTTGATGGAGAATTTGAGGTAAGGGTTCATAAATGAAGGGGAAACCCTCGTACAAATCTTCTCCCTTGTTTCCCTCAAATATTGGCTACCAAATTCTCATTAATCCTTTGAATTTGTCCAAAAATTGCCCCAAAATCTACATAAAGCACACATTAGACTTCATGACATAGTGACTAACCCAATTCACTCTTTTAGCATAAATATAATAAAAAACATGCAATAAATTGATGAGAATAGTGGATTAAGTCAAATTAAGAGGCAAAATGAGCCCATATAATTACCCATTTCTGGGGCTCATCAAAAACATATGCATTAATCTACTCTATAACATGGGATTGTTTAACATTTATCTAGATGTGATCTATGATGATTTTCCTTAGTAAATGACAACATAGATTGCTCAAACACCAATGAAATGAAAATATTTCAAGATGATTATTTTGATTAAATAGTTAATCAAAATAATGTGTATAACTCATATCGCATTTAGAATACCAAAGCAAATTGCTTAAGATGTATTTAAAAATATCACTCACAACATGATCAGAAATGAATACATATAACATTGTTCTTTAAATACCATGTAATAAGCAATCTGAAAAGATAAATTCAATATTTATTTATGAACAAAACAAAGGTTTAATGATATAAATACCAGATGCACATTCTTAGCTTATAAAAGAAATAGCAGAAGTTTAGTTCTTCTCACAAAGATGGTTTCATGCGTATAGAAATGCAACTTCTCAAAATTCTTTATGAAAATTATTAAAACAATGTTCTAGTTGTTCTATTGAGAAAAGTATGAAAGTAAAATAGTGCAATATTTCATAAACCTTTCTTCATAAAATTTTGGACCTTAATTTCATACAACTAGAAAGCTTACATAGAAAAAAACAACTTAATGTATTGTGCAGAGTGTTGAGGGCATTTAAATAGATCCCTTCAATAACGCTTAAAGGAAAACAGTTTTTCAGTAGAAATTTATGAATGTAATTTGTTGTCTTCATTGCCTTTGTTTGTTCCATCAGATTATCTGGATGTTTGTCCATCTGTTTGAACTGAACTATTAGCACAACAGTCCTCTTCTGTAATGAACTTGAACACAGAATACAGGAATCGATAAGCTAAAAATAAATTAGACTGATAAGCGAGTTTTATTCGAAACAAATCACGTTTTGACGAAAATCGGGATAAAAATGTAGAGTGTAACAAATCCTGAATACAAGCATAATGGAGAAGAATGTAGAGTGAGGTATGTGATAAGAAAAGTCAGGTTTTTCATGTTATCTCAATCAGCATTCGGAGCGGAGGAGGAATATGGTTTAAGTCCCATTGGATTTGTGATCTACGGGATGACGTGGAGGTTGACATCACAGGTAACGTGGATCTGACACCATTGCTAATGTGGCGGATGACATGGTGGAATGGGTATTATCACAAATCGCAATCGCTTTCGGCAAAGGGTTAAATAAATCAAACCCGCAGATTATGTGATGTGATGGATGCGAGGTTTTATCAATTGCAGTTGATTTTCCTGTCGGGTATGGGCCTGATCACAAATCGCAATTAGAATTCAAATTGCAAACGCAATTTGGTTGGCCTAGTTGCAATGACAAATCGACGAAGATAATGGGGCATGGACTTATATGATAGCGTATTATGTGATTGTGATGGAAGTGGGATCCTTTAGAAATGAAGTTAATAACTCGTTCGAATCCAGTCTAATTGTAATTGGAATAGGCATGAGGAAGGACTTAAGTCTTTGAAAATTTTGTGAGAGACATGGATGTAGGAAATTTATGGAATGCAGTGTATAATCTTGGCGGGTCCGATTATATCACATATTGCAATTGGTGGTGTGGAACAGGTTTAGGTCTTAAGCTTTTTGGATCTTTGTGATATACGGTTGCACAAATCGCAATTGCAATGGAACTATTTGGTAGGGTATGTGAAATTGGTGGAATGCGATGTGAAATGCGGGTTATGAAGTATTTCATAATTTTATTCGCATAGCCCAAAGTTTTTTGGTTTTATACTTAAGGCTTTAAGGCCTAAGTACGATATGGTCTCAAGGTGATTCTTTTTTATTTTTTTATGGAAATTATTTTAATAATAAAGGTTTAATATGTGAGTTTTAGTTAAAAAACCTAAGTATTAAATTTTGATTATAGGATTTTATTAACAGTATATATATATATATATAAAAGAAAATCAAAGGATTTTTTTAAACGAAAGGGTCCATATTTTAATATAATAAATTTCATAGGAAATTTATAATATATTAAAATGGGGGCTGTCGAAAAGTAAAACAGCCTATTATGATGTTCATGTGAAAATTTCATAATAATGAGGTTACCACTACATTGTAACTATGGCAGCTGAAGTGGAGTTCGACAAATGGGAAAGGTGAGATTTCTATGCAGCCATTCTTAAAGCATGGTATTTGACACAGAGTACGAGTGTCATTACCATTCTCATTGTTATCATGAAGTTCCTTTTTTAGGTTGTACAAGGAACAACTGCAAGCATAATAGGTGAAGAAAGGGCGAAAAAAAGGAAAAGGATGCACAATAGAGCTATTGTTGGTGGAATAATAGAGGTGGAGAATTTTAGTTGGCATCAACATCATTGTCGAGGTTCTAGTTTAGGAACCCATCGTCACCTTTGGAGATCTCATTGTCGATGACAAGGGTGCCCCCACCTTGGAAACACCTTTTAGGAGTGGATTTCCAGTGGCTCCTGACAACATTATAAGTTCTTCTATTGAGCATGCAGGAAATCGTGGCCCATTTGTTCTTGTTTTGGGCGTAGGCTCTCATTATAGTGGCATCCACTTCCGAAGTGAAGGGGAAATGATAAACTTGGGGACACATTTGGTTACACCATCAAAGTCTGCACAACGTTCCAGATCATCTTTGGATCATTTTGTTGATTAGGGTCCAATTGTGTGGTAGATATTTTTGGATGAAATGTTTTAGCGTTACATCCTCCTCGGGGTCCAAGGCATTGTGATTCAAATGGGCTTGTTGTGGCTTGGAGACTTTCCTTTTAGTGATGATAGAAGCTTAAACTCTAAACTTGAATAAAATGTGATCAGATCCAGCAACAGAGTCAAAGATTTAATCTTAATTATCCCATCTAAATGGAATTTCATCTTTTGATGATTATTTGGTGCTTACCATTGGATACACTACTAGAATAAGGATATAGGTAGAATGACCCATCTAAATTGCACCAAAATATATGAAAACGAATTTTGTTGTTTCACCCCTGATGTCCATTGACGAGCAACCCCATTTCATCCAAATCCTAGTTTCCATGGAGTCATAACTTGGCTCGTATGCCACTGATCCAAATCTTGGGGAGCAAGATCTATGAAACTTGATGCCCAGAGAGAAGAATAAAACACCCAAATAAATTCTTCATCAAAATAAAAGAAAACAAATATAGCTACATTGTAGTGCACAAATCTATCTTTTTACAAAGTTAGGCCCAAAATTTATAGCCTTTTTAGTTACAATACCATGGTCAGATACCATGGGTAACTCCCATGGGTGGATGCGACTTCCCATTCGGATCATGTAAAATGAACAACAACATATATGTGTTCACTACAGTTATGTAAAAGAAATTGAGGAGGTTATTCTCTATTCGTTGATGTTGTTAGTTTTGACTAAAGAATAAGGAGAGATGAACCATGGCCATAACATGGTGTGGTGTCAACTAAAACATATGCTTAACTTTTGTTTGGAGTTACACTAATAAAGAATTATTGATGGTAATATGTGGTCCATTGATGGTGCAAACTTGATTGCAAGAAGGCATGAGAGGGTTTAATTCATGATGGCATGTGGCATGTTTAACACTGGTGTTAATGATGGCTTGATATTTCCCTACACCCAAAAAAATTGCTGGAAGAAATTGACCCCATTCCCGTCATAATAGATAGAAATCATCTATGTAGGTACACCAAATAGATATTGGACCAAACAGGGTAAGGAATTCGCAAACATTACATCAAATAAGGATGATGCTTTGGAATGTCAACAAAGTGAATTCACATCAATGAGTGGTGGGGTTACATTTATGACACTATTGGCTTCATGCTTATCATATATTAGTAACTCATGGAATGTGGATACACAGTTGAGACACAGAGCCACATGCATTGTTTTTTCATCCACTAATAGAACCCTAGAGATGGAAAAATATTTGGTGTGGCATGGATAAATGCATGATCTAAGAACCTTGCAAAGTCAATTGGGATAGCAGTGACAAAGAAAAATTATGAATAGGAAATACAAACAAAGTGTTTGATGGAATTCTTCAATGAGATAAGTATGTTGATAGGTTCTCTCCAGCCTAGAATCGAAGAGATGTTTTCCTACCTTGTCATGTACTATTATGTTATGTAAACATTTTGACTTGGTCTATATATATATAGAAAGAGCGAGAGAGAGGAATCGACAACTGGGCTAGTTTTGTAGCCATGGGACACAAGGTTGATTACAACCACTACCATTGTAAACTCTAGGTACATGCATTTTCCCCTTATACACGCACACGTTAATCTAGGGGATTGGAAGACCAGATCTCCTCGAACAGAATATTTCATTTACACAACTATCACCAATTTAGTTAACCCTAGTGATTATAACCACTACCATTGTAAACTCTAGGTACATGCATTTTCCCCATATACATGCACACATTAATCTAGGGGATTGGAAGACCAGATCCCCTCCAACAGAATATTTCATTTACACAACTATCACCAATTTAGTTAACCCTGGGTGTTATTTTGACTGGGTGAAAGTAAGCAAAAATTAAAATTTAAATAAAATAAAATATTATAATTTGGTTAGATCTCATGTAAACATGTAAAGTAAAAGTAAACATTTAACATGTAATGTTTAACATTTAACATTTTTAATTTATTTTCGGACCTATTTGAAAATCAATATACATAATAATAATTAGATTGATTTTTATATAGAGTTGACATTAAATTAAAAATGTTAAATGTTTACGTTTATGTTTACATGTCTACATGAGATCTAACCCCTTGTTGGGTTGTAGAGCGCTTCTCTCCCCAAAAATATAAATTACGTAGACACAAACATAATCAATTTAGTTATTATTATTATATATAAACAAAATATGAATTTAAATTATAAAGAGGTTTATGAACACTCAAAAAATAGTTATGGTAAATAAATATAAATAAACTAGAGGCATGTTAAATAAATAAAACTTTTTTTTATACTTACTCCTGTGGTATTTATTAAATAAATATAAACCTTTTAACCTCTTTATATTTAGGAAAATTCAAAAAAAATATTTTATTTAGGTGAACCCTATGGGCTAAATGCCATTCTAATACCATGAGCTAAATACCATGGGCCAAATACCATATTTATAAAAGAGGTATAGTAAATAAATAAAAATATAAATAAACCAAAGGTATAATAAATAAATAAAACATTTTTTATATTTACTCCATAATCCATTATATTTACCCTATCTCAAAAAAGACATTTTATTTAGGTGAAACCTATAGTCCAAATACCATGGGGTAAATTATTATTAATACCATGCAAAAAAACATTATCAACTCTAATATTAATATTAATAAAAATAAAGATGGCACACGATACTGACACATGGTATTGTGAACCAATGGTATTGAGCCATGGTATTCACTTGGAATGTAGTCTATTTAAAGGGGGAGATTAAACCAGCATAAATTCATCTTTAGTGGCGTCAAAAGGGATCAAATATCTTGATATCCAAAGTAGCATAGAGTAAAAAAAAGATTTGATCTCTCTTTGCGCTTGGTAGATCCAGAGTAAATATGGATCTATGCTGGTAATTGAGCCGAGAGACTTATTCTACAACCCAACCCAAAGGGATCAAATATATTGATATGCAAAAATAGAGTGAAAAATAGTAGTAAATATGGATCTATGCTGGTAATTGAGCCAAGAGGCTTATTCTACAACCCAGCCGAGAGGGATCAAATATATTGATATGCAAACTAGAATAGAGTGAAAAATAGTCTATTTAAAGGGGGAGATCAAACCAGCATAAGTCCATCTGTTGTGGAACCAAGAGGGATCAAATATCTTGATATGCAAACTAGCAAAGTGAAAAAAGATTCAGCCCAGCCGAGAGGGATCAAATATATTGATATGCAAACTAGAATAGACTGAAAAATAGTCCATTTAAAGGGGGAGATCAAACCAGCATAAATCCATCTTTAATGGCACCAAGAGGGATCCAATATCTTGATATGCAAACTAGCATAGAGTGAGAAAAGATTTGATGCCTTTGGTGCTTGGTAGATCCGGAGTAAATATGGATCTATGCTAGTAATTCAGCTGAGAGGCTCATTCTACATTCCGGTCTGAAGCAATGTGTAAAAGATATGTGTGAATGAGATTACACTTTTCAAAAATATTTCAACAAAAAATTTAAATAAACTTTTTGAAGATCTATGTTAATTAATTTATGTAGATATTACATTTTAAGCATAAGCGGCGTATTCTACAGCCCAACCAAAGGCTTATTTTAAGCTTAAGAGGCTTATTCTAATTAATTAGTAAGCTTCTTCTTTTTCTTAACTAACTTTTGTGTCTGAATTGTGAAAGTTGTAGTCAGAAATGTAGTGATATTTGTTGTTATCACATTTTTTTTGTTGTTATCACATTTTTTATTCAGGTATGTGGTTATGGTGAATGTTTAGTATCTTTGTTTTAGAAAGTGAGAAAATTCATCATAATTCAATTGTCAAACCTGAAAGAAATTACAGGGCAGAGGAGAGGAGTCTTCCTCAACAAATCAGTTACAAACATCAAATATTTAGAGGAGTCTTCCTCAACAAATCAGTTGCAAACATCAAATATTTAGTTGCAGCCAACAAATCTCAACTAGACAGGAGCTTAAAAAACACAGGGATTTGACACAAAAAAAAGAGTAAAATGAAGCAACACAATAAAGCTTTGGCTTACAATTCTTAATGCATAAAAAATATTCAAATGGAGGTTGGGGCTCCTTCACCAAATAATTTACACTTCACTTGGGGTTGCGGGATAACAAACAATGAAACCCAGTTTTCACATGCCCACCAAAATATGCTCCACTATTTTCTTCACAATAACCACAAAAATAAATAAAAAAAGTGTGATAACAGATATAACCCTATTTAAGGCTACAACTTTTACACACACAGAAACAGAAATGAGTTAAGAGAAAGAAGGTGCTTGCTTGTAAAGGCAATGGAAAAGGAAAATGTCATTTTCCATTCTCCCAATCTTGCCTTACACTTATATTGAACTGATTGATTACCTTATCTGATGGATTACGTTATCGGATTTAGCTTCAGGAAACTCGGTAGTGATCGATTACCTTATCTGATGGATTACGTTATCGGATTTATCTTCAGGAAACTCGGTAGTGTTTGGCAGCTAGAACATTATTTTCAGTTGTTTCCACTAAATTACTCGTCGCCCAATTTAGTGTTGGGCAGCCTCTTACGAATAAAAAAATGTGATAACAACAAAAAGATGTGATAACAACAGATATCACTACATCTCTGACTACAACTTTCACAATTCAAACACAAAAGTTAGTTAAGAGAAAGAAGATGCTTACTAATTAATTAGAAGCCTCTTACGCTTAAAATAAGCATGTGGTTGGCTGTAGAATAAGCCTCTTACGCTTAAAGTAAGCCCATTTGAAGATCTATGTTAATTAATTTATGTGGTTATGCTGTTAATTGAGCCGAGAGGCTTATTCTACAGATATTACTTTATTTTGTATTCAAAAATACAATTTAAACAATGAAAAATAACACATTGTATTTTGCACTCTAAAAAAGTTCTCACCTGAAGAAATTTGCTACATCTCGGCTCATGTTAGACTCATACTTAAAATGGATCTGAGGTTATAAAATATGTGTGTGTGTTATGTAATAAGGTTAATAGAAGTTTATTTGTGATTTTTTGTCCATATTTTCAAATCTAATCAGGTTAATAGTAGTTTAATTACAATTTTTTGTCCAAGTCAATCATAGTTTGTGTATTGCTAAATAATTGTCAATATATATGTTTATATTTTTCTGAATATGAAGAACAACACTTAAGTATGATTAACGCTTTTGTTTCAGTTTAATTGTTCCTAGTTGAAATCTCCTCCCATTTGAAATTGGTACTGATGTATTCCTTTGTTTCCGTTTTATTGTCCCCTGTATGGTAAATCTGAAACCTAAAGGAGAGAAGCTCATCTGCTCCAATTGTTTCTCCCATGTATCGAGGTAAGTTCGACATAAAATTTGGAATGTAAATTAATAAACATGTAAATTTGGAATGTAAATTAATAGAAAAATGTCACTAGATTAGCACATGCAACAAGAAACGTTCGACGAGCTCTGGGATTCGTTCAAGCCAATTGACAGGTTTCTTGCAACAAATTTATGTTGAAGAAACTATGTATTGAATCCATGGAAATGGACAAAGTTACTATCTATAAGATAGTTCTTTGAGTAAATTCTTGCGTTACACATTAAAATAATTTCCATTCTAAGTTCTGAAAATCATCATATACCAGGATTATATTGTGATTAATCCATTGTGATATAGGAAATCTGGTTAGTTACAAATAAAATTATTCCAAGTCTCTAATTAGTAATAACTAATTATTTTAATACTTCACACTTAATATTACAACCTTAATGCTAGCTATTGAAAATTCACAATAGCCACATAAATGAATAAAAAAGTGTGATAACAAAACATATCACCATATCTTAGACTACAACTTTCACACTTCAGACACAGAAGTGAGTTAAGACTATAGCTTTCACACTTCAGACACAGAAGTGAGTTAAGGGAAAAAAGATGATTGCTTGTAAGGGCAATGGCAAAGCCAGATGTCATTTTCCATTTCCCAATTCTGCCTTACACGTTCGGATTACTTATCGGGTTTTGCTTCAGGAAACTCGGTATTGTTTGGGTACAGTTAGGCAGCTAGAAGCTGCTTCACCACACTGGCTCTCCACCACCATTATTTTCAATTATTTCTTCTAACTCACCAATCGCCTCATTTTTTACACTGGGTTGGTGGGCATTGCACTCCACCTACCAACATAAAAAAAATTGGCGATTGGTGATTTAGTAGAACCAATTGAAAATGATGGATGATGGACAACCAATGTTATGAAGTAGCTTCTACCTACCCAACAATATCCCATTATTTTCAATTATTTCTACTAAATCACCAATCGCCCCATTTTTGACACTGGGTTGGTGGCGGGCATTGCACTCCACCTACCAACTTACAAATTTGGTGATTGGTGATTTAGTAGAACCAATTGAAAATGATGGGCGATGGAGAGCCAATGTTATGAAGTAGCTTCTACCTACCCAACAATACCATTTGAGTTTACTGAAGCTAAATCGAATTACATATTCCACAAGTTCCATATACGTGTAAGGCAGAATTAGGATAATTGAAAATGGTATCTATTGTTGCCATCCGCCTTACAAGTAAACGTCTTCTTTCTCTTAACTCACTTTTCTGTCTGAATTGTGAAAGTGTTGCAGTTAGAGATGTAGTGATATCTGTTGTTATTACATTTTTTTTTGTTATCACCTTTTTTTATTCAGGTATGTGGTTATGGTGAATGTTTAGTATCGAGGATGAAGGTTGCAATATTAGTTATTATTAATTAGGGACTTGGAATAATTTTATTTGTAACTAACCAGATTTCCTATATCACAATGGATTAATCACAA
>Ga0115851_100197_pt1 | contig 22738 bp, 19 predicted proteins | sample InSIn2gowninarea_FD_83865 | JGI IMG/M metagenome (GOLD analysis project Ga0115851, IMG submission 83865)
ATTTCAGACTGCAGTTGCCCTATGATTTGCCGATGAACGTAATGCGACGCAACTATGATTCTATGAAAAACAACTGCCGGTAACCAAAAAAAATTCAGACAGTTTCTTAAATTAATCCAATAAATCGCGGTTCTTCATTTCCCCATAATCACAATAATCCAGTAAATCATAGTTCCGGCAATCATAGGGCAACTGCAGTCTGAAATTTAATGTTATTTATTATTTTCAAACAACTTATAAAATTAAGAAGAAATAAGAACCACGATTTATTGGATTGGTTTGAGATTAGGAGGAAAACTTTTAGCAACAATCGGAAGACTATTATCTTTTATTGTGTTATTTGAAACTTCGGCAGGAAAAATAACCGGTGAAAAAAGCTGCACAAAGATTTTACAGATGAACGGAATGCGTCGCAACAAAAGCAAAATCAGGGATCAAAATTTTTGTACCAAATACTTCTTACACTGATTTTAATATCAGTATCCGGGTTTTATCTTCTGTTCTAATTAACATCTTCTTACTTCTTCTGTCGTCTCTTCATTCTATCTTTGGGCACTTCGCAAAAAAGCATGAAAAAAATTGACTGGTACATACTGAATAACTTACTCGTTACTTTTTTCTATTCTCTTTTTTTGTTTGCTTTTATCAGTGTTGTGATTGATATTAGTGAAAAAACAGATGATTTTGTACGATCAGGACTAACGTTTACGCAGATAGTTACACAATATTATTTTGGATTTGTGCCGCATATACTTGCATTGCTTTTTCCGCTGTTCGTCTTTCTGGCAACTATTTTTTTTACCAGTAAAATGGCCGGCCGAAGTGAAATAATTGCTGTGCTGGCAAGCGGCACGAGTTTCAATCGTTTTTTACGCCCTTTTTTTTTAAGCGGAATTGTTCTAGGCACTATTTTATGGCTGGGCAACAGGTATGTGATACCAAGGGCAAATGGTATACGTGTGGCTTTTCAGGCGAATTATATAGATAAAAATTCTACTTACAATCCATTGGTGGCCAACAGAAGTAATTTGTATCTTCAGATTGATCCATCCAGTTATGCCGGTCTCAGCTATGATACTGCGTCTAAAACAGGCACTAGTTTTTTTGTTCAGCATATTACGGGAAATAAGGTGGATTATAATATGCGTGCAGAAACCATTCGCTGGGATACTGCAAAGAACAATTGGATACTGGATAATGTGATAGAGCGGCGCATAAATGGTTTGAAAGAAACAGTAACCCTGACGCCAACCATGCGAAAGACTTTTACTTTCAAACCTTTTGATCTGAAGCGCGATGAGTATGCAAAAGATAAATTAACCACGCCTGAGTTAGACCGGTTTATACAGTTTGAAGAGCTGAGGGGTGTAGAAGGACTGAATGCGCTGAAAGTGGAACGATACCGCAGAGATGCAACTCCGGCATCAGTTATATTGCTAACTTTTATTGGCGCTGTGGTTGCCAGCCGCAAGGTGAGGGGCGGCAGCGGTGTACACCTGGCTATCGGTTTTATAGCAGGCGCTGCATTTATACTTACCGACCGTTTTTCTACCATTTTCTCTACAAAAGGCCATTTGGATCCTGTGCTGGCTGCCTGGATGCCCAATATCATTTTTGCATTTATTGCTTTGTTGTTTTATCGCAGATCTCCAAAATAAGACAGTGGCTATTGCAGGATTTGCTGTTGCAGTTACCTGATAAAAATGGAAAAATATTGGATTTTAAAATTTGTTGAATAATTATCTCTTTGCAATTGTTTTTCTTTTCTATTATTATTTTACCCGCTGCAGGTCGATTTGTATTCTGACGTTTGATATTGCTTAAAGATTCATCGCCTGATTTCCGTAACATAATTGCAATACTTTTGTTGAAGTAATCAATTGTTTTATCTTTATCCTTTGCTGGTGAATGTGCGGTTTTTTGTGTAAGAGGGTTATATTTTTTACTTATAAAAATAAAAATGTTTTCTTATGGGTATAAAAGACAGGTTTAAGCTAAAAGCTGACGAAGCCAATCTGGAAATTAAAGCACTGTTGAAAGAACATGGAAACAAAAAAGTAGGAGAAGTAACCCTTGCACAGGTGTACCAGGGCATGAGGGGAATAACGGGGCTTGTTTCAGAAACAAGTTTACTGGATGCGCAGGAAGGCATTCGCTTCCGTGGCTACAGTATTCCTGAGCTGCAGGAAAAACTGCCAAAAGCCCAGGGTGGAAGTGAGCCGTTGCCCGAGGGATTATTTTACCTGATGCTTATAGGTGAATTGCCAACCGAACAGGATGTGGAAAATATAACCGGAATCTGGCAACGTCGCAGCCACGTACCGACCCATGTTTTTGCCACTATAGATGCCTTGCCTTTGGATACGCATCCTATGACCATGTTTGTCGTAAGTATTATGGCTCTGCAAACTGAAAGTTGTTTTGCCAGGCTCTATGCAAAGGGCATGAATAAAAAAGATTACTGGAGCGCTACTTTCGATGACTCTATGGATCTGATAGCGCGCCTGCCTCGTGTGGCTGCTTATATTTACCGGCGCAAATACAAAAATAACCAGCATATTCAGCCTGATGGATTACTCGACTGGTCGGGCAACCTTGCTCACATGATGGGTTATGATGATGAGAGTTTTCGCGAACTGATGCGGTTATACATGACCATTCATGCCGACCACGAAGGTGGAAATGTAAGTGCACACACCACACATCTGGTGGGTTCTGCCCTTGCCGATGCCTACCTTAGCCTGGCTGCCGGTATGAATGGCCTTGCCGGTCCGCTTCATGGCCTTGCAAACCAGGAAGTAATTAAGTGGATATTTGAAATGAGAGAAAAGCTGGGAAGCGAAATGCCGACTAAAGAGCAGATTGCAGAATATGTGCAGGAAACTTTAAAAGCAGGAAAGGTAGTTCCGGGCTATGGACATGCTGTGCTTCGCAAAACTGATCCGCGCTTTACTGCACAAATGGAATTTGGAAAAAAACACATGCCCGATGATCCGCTGGTACAAACGGTCTGGAATATTTATGAAGTAGTGCCGCCCATTCTTAAATCATTGGGAAAAATAAAGAATCCCTGGCCCAATGTAGATGCCCACAGCGGTGCGTTGCTGGTGCACTATGGACTGGTAGAGTATGAATTTTATACTGTTCTGTTTGGCGTTAGCCGCGCACTTGGTGTGCTTGCAAGCCTTATCTGGGACAGAGCGTTAGGCTTTGCCATTGAAAGGCCAAAAAGCGTAACAACAGAACTGGTAAAGCAGTGGCTGGATGGTAAAGGTGAGGTTTGGGAATAGTTATAAAATTAAATTAATAAAGAATTTTAAAAGCAGAGGTTTTTATAGTTTTATAGTCATATTTGAATTAGCTATTTTGGTTGCTTAAAAACTCATTAACAGCTATTAAAGTTTTTTCTGGCGTTAATAAATCTGTTGGATCGCTTCCAACTTCGTGTGGGATATATTTTTCATTTTTTAGTTCTGAAACAATATTTGCTCTCTTATTACCCTTTCCTGAATGATGATAAATTTGGCCGGTTATGATTAAATTATAACGACTTTGCCCTTTCACTAATGAGCGTAATACATCCGTATTTTGAAGTTTACTATTGTTATAAAATTTAATGTCCCAGCTATTTGTATCAATTCCTTGTTTAGTAAAATATTTTTGAAGTTCCTGCATAATTACTTCTTCATCTGAAACCTCACCTAGTACACAAATATTAAAAGGAGTTTGAATTTTTGTTTTGACTTGGTTTTCATTTTCAGGTTTCACTTTACTTAAAGATTCAGAAAGTACAAAAACGTTTCCTTTCGCATCCTCCAATTCCATTTCAAGTAATTCATTTTTAAGCCTTGTGTCTTTGAGTTCATTAATTGTCTTGTCTAATTCTTCAAGCAATTCTAACTCTAAGGTTTCTTTTTCTGATTTTTCTGGTTTATTTCCAAGCAAAAGTTGATTGCTCTTGTTGTAGCGTAACAACCTTTCTTCAAACAACGAGTTGAACTTGTTTAAATCTTGTTCTTGGAGAAGCTGAAAAAAGTTATCAAAATCGTCTGGCGAAAGAATATGAAAACGAAGTTTTTCCGTGTGGTCATATTTTTTAAAATAGTCTTGCCCTGCACGCAACTTCAAAACGTTCTCTGCTTTAAAATCCTTATCATCCTTTATTTCAATAATAAGAGTTTCTTTTTTTGTTTTGAGAATAAAATCAGGATAAAAGCCATATATAAATCCATTTGCTTGTTTGTACGCAATTCCAAAATACTTACTTTCTCCGTGAGAATTTTTAAACCACCATTGCAATTCATCATCGGTATTTTCTAAAGCCTCAATAAATTTTCTTTCTGGTTTAGAAAATTCAATTTCTGCATTCTTACTTTTCTTAGCAAAAAGTTTTTGTTCATTAGCTTCTTTAATAATCGATTTCTGCGATGGTGAAACTTTAATGAAATCTGTAAAAATGCTAATAGTTTTAGGAACTTCCCAATTGTCAGTTACTACAACTTCTTCGCTTCGTGTTGGCAATTGCTGATAAATTTCTTTAGCTCTTTCAAGAATTAATTTGAATTTGGAGTTGTTGTTTCGTTGCATTACAATTATTGCAATCTGGTCTTCATCTCCTATACTGAAAATTTCTTTAAACCATGAACGAAGAGAAGATTTAATAATTTGAGAAGAACGGGCTTTGGCATAAGGTGAAGCCATATCGGCACAAAAATTTGAATAACTGTCTGCAATTTCTTTAACATCTTTTTTTATGATAATACGTTTTTCAAATTCAATTTTTTGTTCAGTATCTATTCCAGTTGCCTTACCCTCTACACCTAAAGATTTCTGAATTTCTTTTACATTAGGATTTATTTCGTCTTTAATTTTTAATTCTTCTGCTGCTTCAACCAAACATTTCTTAAAATCACCTGATAGCCTAGTTAATTCTCTTTTTCTGCGTATATATTCGGAATAAATTTTTACTGGTTTGGAATATCTATCCTCGTCTCGCTCCATTTGAAGGGAACTTACATAATCACTTGCTAATTCCTGCACAATTTCAAAATTGTCAGAGGCAGAATAAACATAACCGATATTAAGTTCAGGTTTTGTATCATAGTGCTGCTGTTCAGGCATTCTCATGATTCGTCCTAAAGTTTGGATGTTGAATATATATCTGTCTTGTTTCCATTCACGTTGTAAGAAGAGAATGGAAGCACGGGGACAATCCCATCCTAATGCAATCGCTTCCTTAAAAAGAAGAACATCAACAGGGTTATCATTCTGTTCTATTAATTCTTTATTTTCTTTTGTTTCGGAAAGCCAAATTGCCAGTTTTTTATTTGAAACTGTAATGTTATGTTCTGCTAGCAAACCAATAATGTAATCTTCAGGAGCGGTGCTGTCTGTGGTTTTTTTATTTGGTATTTGAATAAGTAACAAAGGATTTATTGCTATTCCGATACTTTCGTAAGCAGATTTTAATTGCTTGCGTTTTTTTAAGGTAACTTCTAAAAGATTTTTATTCTCTTTAATGTGATGAAAATTAGGATTTATTTGCACCTCACTTTTTATCATTCCTGCTGCAATAACCTCGGCAAGTGGAATTTTGATGAGTGTTCCTCTAATATCTTTTGGTGTCGCGGTGACTTCTATAGTTAGAGTAGGTCCTATTTCTTTAATTACTTCCTGTGCCTTTGTTGCCCTTGCTGTTCGGTGGCTTTCATCTATTATTAAAATAATTTTTCTGCCTTCCTCTTTTGTATTTGCAACAACATTTTGCAGATTCCAGTCGTTTTCATTATCCATTCGAAAAACATTGTTTTCCTTAATCAGACTATCCCAATTAAAAAAAACAATTTCATTTTCTTCAATTGTTTTGTTTTGTATCTCATCAATTGAAATACAATCCAATAAACGTTCATCTTCTAAGTAACGTAAAAGATTTTGACGGCTTTGTTCATGAAGTGTATTAACAGAAATCCAAATAAACGAATAACTTTTTTTACTACGCTGTGCAATTTGAGTAAGTGTCTGCGAAACCATATAAGTTTTGCCAGAACCAGTCGGAGCTTGAAAAACAATAGTGCTATCCTCCTGATATATATCTTCAAGAAATTCAATAGCAGTATCCACTAATTTCTTTATATATTTTTCCTGATATTCAACCTGCTTCATTTTTTTCTAAGTTTTGCATTCTTGCGATAGACGTTTAAGATTGCTTCTGGGATTGGCTTTACTTCAAATAGGATGGTTAAATCCAAAAAATCTTCTGTATTATATTCATGATCATAACTAAAAACGTAAATTATAGTTTTAGTTTTTGGCTTTAATGCTTCCAATTCAGTTTTACATTTTTCTATGGAATCTTCATCATAAATAATAGCTGTAAATTGATTGCTGCTTTTGTAAATGACAAAATCCGATTTTCTTTTTGATTGTTTTACAAGGTCAAAGGTATTTTCAGCAAGGCAAAGTAATTCTGTGCTGTGATTTACCAAAACTCGTTTGTCGTTGTCGGTAATTACTTGTGGAACAAAGTCTGTTTTAAAATATTTTAAATTTGCAGAGATACCTTTATTTCCATTGTAACCTTTAATAACATTTTTTATTCTCGGATAAGTTACTTCCTCACAAATATTATTTTCATTATTTGTGCAAAGAATAAATTGGCGGTTGCCTTCATCTTGTTGATTCAATTCAATAACTGCTTGTCCTGTCGTTCCAGAGCCAGCAAAAAAATCTAATACAATAGAATTCTCATTAGTAGCGATTTTTAATATTTTACTAATCAGTCTTACTGGTTTAGGTGAGGTAAAATCCCCTATACCAAATTTTTTAAGTTCTTGGGTTGCTTCCTGAGTATGTCCAACTTCTTCGTGTTTCCAAATTGTTAGCGGGGTTATCCCTTCTTTTACTTCGTTTAAAAATCTTTTTAACCTGGGAACATTATTGCCATTTTTACCAAACGATATTCTGTTATCAGAAATTAGTTCTTTCAATTTTGCTTTACTAAAACGCCAACAAGTGCTGGCTGGAGGATTAACCTTTCTCCCACTTGGAGTAGTTATTTCATAATCATATTCTGCTGAATATGTTTTAACATCAAGTCCACTTGATGCCCAAACTCCGCGAGGGTCATTGTCAGGATTTTTATATCTTAATAATTGTTTTTCATTTCTGCCTACCAAATTTGGCTTCCACTTGTTTTTATTTTTTGCATATAGAAGTATAAAATCATGATTATCTGAAAACCATTTTGCATCATTTTGTGGACTAAATTTCTTTTCCCAAATTATTGTAGCTATAAAATTCATTTCATTAAAAATTTTGTCACAAATCATTCTTAACTGTGACACTTCATTATCGTCGATGGAAATGAAAATTACACCAGTGTCTTTAAGAAGATTCTTTGCAAGTTTCAATCTTTTATTCATAAAGGAAAGCCACTTACTGTGTCTAAAAGAATCTTCTCTATCTACAAAGTAATCGTTGTATTTAAAATCTTTATTTCCTGTATTATAAGGTGGGTCAATATAGACTAAATCAATTTTTCTTTTATGCGTAAAATTTAATGTGTAAAGTGCATGATAATTATCACCTTCAATTAAAATATTGTTTGGCAAATTTTGATCAGAAAAAATCTCTTTAGAAATGTCCTCGTTCAATACCGGCAAAAATTGTTCGCATTGTTCAGCAACATCTTCCAATTTATCTTCCCAAACCAAACCGTAACGATGCTTTTCAAGTTGTTTAATTTTTTCTAAGAGTTGTTCTTTTGTATAATTCTCGTATCGTTTTGCCATATTGAAACCAAATTACAAGTTTAAGGAAATAAAGCATTGGTAAATTGTACTTTTCAAAAGTTTGCTTTTTTCTTATTAAAAATCTTTTATTGTTTGTAAAATTAATAAGCTAATAAAAACTTGCAAGATTAATTCAATTACCTTTTGGGCCGGAAGTTTCTAAATAAATTTGCTCAATACTTAAAAAAGTGCTTCGAAAGGAGTTTATAAAATAACTGCAAGTAACTACGTATTCTATTTAGGTAATGTTTCGATAAAACGAAGCATTTTTTAAGTATTTTTAAATGAACTTTTAGAGCATGACTAATGCAACATTGAGAAAAAAGCTTCATGAATATATTGAGATAGCTGACGAAAAGAAATTGAAAGCGATATACACAATGGTGGAAGACGAATTTGAACGATTGGAAAATAATTGGGAGGATGAAAACTTTGTAGCAGAACTTGAAAAACGCTCTGCAGCTATGAAAAATGGCAGTGCAAAAACTTATATATGGGATGAGGTGCAGCGAAGAGCAAGTGAAGCTTTACAAATGTTGAGAAAACAGTAAAATGTTTCAACTTATCTTTCATGAAGAAGCTGACAGGGAATATATTGAAGCCTATTTGTGGTATTAAGTTCAAAGAACAGGATTGGGAGATGAATTTAAATTATCTGTGAATGATGCTTTACAAAAGTTAAAAGAAAAACCGCAGTTCTTTGGCTTTTGCAAAAGACCTTTTAGGGAAGTTTCAGTTAACAAGTTTCCTTATACGATCGTTTTTGAAATAAGTGATACCGAGACCATTGTATTTATTTCAGCCATATATCATACTTCAAGAAATCCTAAGAAAAAGTATAGGAGATAAAACTTTATTTACTAAAACTTTTTACCATAAATACACAATCTTCTATTTGCTTAACCTGCTGCACCCTGTCCATTCCTCGAATGTTGGAAACAACAGGAGCTTTTATTTTTTGATAAGCAGTGTCAGACCTTTTTAGGCTATCAATTGCATGATAAACATTTTTTGATTTAATAGCGAAAACCACTCCCTGAGCTTTTATCTGGGCAGTGCTTAATATCCCGATTACTTCACCGTTTTTGTTAAAGACTGGCCCGCCGCTATTTCCCGGATTTGCACTTACTGCAATCTGGCAACTGATAGTATCTCCATGAAAACCGGTTTTTGCGCTCATATAACCTTCATTGTACACAATCTCATCACGCGGATAGCCAAGTGTAAAAATAGGCTCACCTAAATCAGCAGAGCCTTTGCGGATGCTATAAGGCAATGTAGTAATGGGTTTATAATCTTCATCCTCAATTTTAAGAATTGCAAGATCTTTATCTTTATCAAGAAGAACAATTGTTGTTTTAAACTCCTGTCCTTTGTTGTTTTGAACAAGAATAGTGGAAGAACCTGCAACAACATGCGCGTTAGTAATGAGGTATCCCTTTCCATCTACAAGAAAACCTGTGCCTCCATTTGTTGCTACCTCATTCAGAGGAACTTTTGTTTGTAAAACATTGTTCAACTGGTTTCCCTGCACCCTCACATTATGCATTACCTGGTCTATTTTCCGGTTTAGCTGAACAATTTCTTTTTTGTTTGGAATGGGTGTAAAGTAAGTGACCAACCCACTGATAAACAAGGCAGTAACACCGGCAATGGTAGCTGCTATGCCAGTCACCCGCCTGTATCTATTCCAGATTTGCACTACTTTGCCCTTTGTGGTTACATATCCTTCATTCAATTCACCTGCATCAGTCAGCTTGTTGTGAATTTCGTAAAGCTGATGCCTGAAATCACGGTTATTGCCATAAGCATTCACTTGGTGAAGAAACATAGCATGCTCAACCACCAGTTGGTCTACATCCGGATTATTTTGTCGAAGCTGCTCAAACGATGCCTTTTCCTCCGCGCTCAGTTCGCCGTTGAGGTATCGCTCGGCAGTATCTAACAGTAAAATATCATCCATTACTTACTCTCCTATATTATATTGCGAAAAAAATAATTTTTTCAATCGTATCAGGCATTTGTATTTCTGATTCTTTGCATTGTCGGCATTGGTATAACCGAAAATCAGTGCAATTTCTGTCATGTCTTTTTTTTGAAGATAATAAGCTTCAAGAAGGCTTTTACAAGGTTCTCCAAGGCTACCTAAAGCTCTTTCCATGATAGCGAAATCTGCATTTCTTTTTTCCTGGTGCTCAATGTCTTCTTCCACCGGCACGGTTTCTTCAAGACTTTCTACCTGTGTCGTAAACCTGTTAGCATATTGAAGTCGTTTCAGCCATAATCTGCGGCAGATGGAGTATAGATAGGTTTTGATCTGGCATGTTAATACAAACTTTTCTGATTTTACATTTTCATATAACACAATCATAGCTTCCTGAAAAATATCCCTTGCATCATCATAAGTGCCATTGTTGTTCAATACAAACGATTGAACCATGTTGAAATTATTTTTGTAAATAATCTCAATTGAGCTTGCATCATTTCTGGCCAATCCTTTCAATAAAGCTTGTTCGCTGAATTCGGCTTTCACTGATTTGTATTTAATACCATTGTAATAGTTAAAGTAACCCGCATCATCATCAATATTTTTTTCTAAAGTGTAACCGGGCGCCTGTCCTGTTTCTTTTTTGTTTCAAATTAATTTCCCGTAAAAAATACAAATACCGGAAATTTTGTTTTAATAGTTTTTTTTTAAATTTCTTAATATTAAATAAGACGGCAAATTTACTTTAATACTTTTACAATCAATTCCGTTGTTTTTTTTGAAAACAATCCTTTATTTCACCCATCCGCGAATATGCAGATCCCTGTAATTTAGTTTATATCATCATTTTTATTGTTTGTCCCTGTGTTTCTCTGCGTGTTTTTTCTCTGCGCACTTTGCATTTGAATTTTTTTCTAATAATTAAGGCAGTGTATTTAAAAAATGTGCGATGCAGGTTACCTTTTTATCTTTCAGGTATTAACCTTTGAACCAACGATAACAATAAACAAGAAAACAATGAAAAAACTATTATTTGTATTTGTATTAGGCGCTTTTACTGCATGTGGCGGTAATAACGGGTCTGAAGGAATAAGAGACTCTACTTCTGTAACTGCAGATACTTCAGCAAACGCTTCAGGAACTTCAGGTGCAATGGGTGCTGATACTTCTTCAAAAATGGGTGCTGATACAGGAGCCATGACTACTCCTCACTAAGAATATTGATATATAAACTGCATTTGTTTATTTTAAAAAGAAGCTTGCCGCTTCGATGCAGTTAATAAAGATTTTCATATGGCAAGCAATCGTTAGAGGCCGTCCTTATTCTTAGGGATGGCTTTATTTTTTTGTAATGCGTACTTCAGTAAAAAATTTCTTTTATTCAAAAAGGTTACCTTTTTCTTTTTCTGGTATTTATGAATATAAAATAAATTAAAACATGAAAAAGCTATTATTGGTATTTGCAATAGGCGCATTTGCAGCCTGCGGCGGCGGAGATTCTTCTGGTACTTCTACAGATTCATCTGCTACTGCTACCACAGATACAACCTCAGGTGCCACAACTTCAGGTGCTACTGACACTGCAGGAGCAGGTTCCGGCGCAACAGGCGCTATGAGCACAGATACTTCAAAGATGAGTGCTGACACATCTTCTAAAATGAGTGCTGATACTTCAAAAATGAGCGGTGGTGATACATCTAAAACGAAAACCAAGACTACTACAACTACTAAATCTCATACGTCTAAGAAGAGCACTCATTAATAATATAAATGAGCAATAAACAGAACTGCATGTGATTTTACTTTTTTTAATCACGCTTGTCACTTACTCAGCAGTTCGTCAAGATTTTCATATGGCAAGCAATCGTTAGAAGCCGTCCCTAATCCTGGGGATGGCTTTATTTTTTTTAACGGTTTTATTCAATAACTGTTTCTATTCTGATACTGCTTTGCACTAAATCTTCATTAATAAACCGGATTTTTTTTTGTTACCGGCGGTAGGAATTCTATTCAACATCGTTGTGTCACTCTCTTGTACCGCAAATCTTTGTTCACCCCCTCGAAGCGGATCATGGGCTTCCAACAGGTTTATATAAGAAAACAAACATTGCAACATATTTTTTCAATTCAATCTTCAAAATATCCTGTGGCATAACAATTGAACAGGGATTTGCGTTATTAATTATTTATACTAAAAATATTCTTTTTATGCTTTGGCGCGGAAGGGAAGGAAGTTCTAATGTTGAAGATCGTCGTGGTATGTCTGGTGGAGGTCTTGCAGTAGGTGGCGGTATCGGCGGACTTATAATTGGTTTACTTTATATGCTGCTGGGAGGCAATCCTTCCGACGCACCCGTTTTGATGCCTGGCCAGCAAGCCCAGCAGGGACAGCAATATGGCTCCCGGCGAAATCCCGAAGACGATACCTTAGCCCAGTTTGTTTCGGTGGTGCTGCATGATACAGAAGATGTATGGGGAAATCTTATCAGCAATTATAAAGATCCAAAACTGGTGCTGTTTACAGATGCTGTGCAATCAGCCTGTGGATCGGCAAGTTCTGCAACAGGCCCGTTCTACTGTCCGGGAGATGAAAAAGTATATATAGATTTATCTTTTTTCCGAGAACTGAAAGACCGTTTTGGCGCTTCCGGGGATTTTGCAATGGCCTATGTAGTAGCGCACGAAGTGGGCCATCACGTACAAAACCTGATGGGAACATCCGATAAAGTGCGCGCATTGCAGCAACAGGCAGGCGAAAGAGAAGGAAACAGGCTTTCAGTGAAGCTGGAACTGCAGGCAGATTTTCTTGCAGGCGTATGGGCAAATCATGCACAGCAAATGAAGCATATTTTACAACCCGGAGACATAGAGGAAGCGCTGAAAGCTGCAAACGCGATTGGCGATGACCGGCTGCAGCAGGAAACACAGGGACGTGTTGTTCCCGATGCGTTTACGCACGGCACTTCTGCACAAAGAATGTATTGGTTTAAAAAAGGGTACGAGACGGGAGATATAAGACAAGGCAATACTTTTGATGATCCCAACCTGCAATAGCACTTATACAAAGAATTAAAAAAAGTAAAACTATAGCTTTTTTGCAGATTTCAGACTACTCTTACCTTATCGTCCACCTGTAAGTTGTTTTCAGGATGCAAACCTTTTTGTTCGTGATGCTTCTTGAAAAAACGGTTTTGAAATAAAAGAATAGCTATTACGCCTACAGAGATGGAGGCATCAGCAATGTTGAACACAGGCCTGAAAAATTCAAAATCTTCCCCTTTCCATATAGGAAACCATGAAGGATAGCTGGTATTGGTAATTATCGGAAAATAAAACATGTCAACCACTTTTCCATGCAGGAAGCCTGCATATCCTCCTCCTTTGGGAAATAATTTGGCAATGTTCTGAACATAAGGATCACTGTCGCTGAAAATAAGGCCGTAAAACATGCTGTCAATCAAATTGCCTAAGGCTCCGGCAAATATTAAGGCGCTGCAGTAAATAAAGCCTGGATGATATTTTTTTCTGATGAAGTCGCGGATGATAAAAACTCCCGCTACAACAGCGGCAAGACGAAACAATGTAAGGGCTACCTTTCCCCAGTCGCCACCCATTTTCCAGCCCCAGGCCATGCCTTCGTTTTCAACAAAATGCAAACGGAACCAATTCATTCCTAAAACTTTTATTTCCTCGCCTATAGAAAAATGAGTTTTGATATAAAATTTAATAGATTGGTCTATTAATAAAATTAAAAGAATGAGCAAAACAATATTCCGTGACTTCACAATTAAAAATTTTTCCGCCAAAGATAATGAAACACCTTTCATAATAGAACCACGATTAAATGGATTAAAAGGATTAATTATGAAAAAAAATTAAGAACTACGATTGCAAGGATTGAAAGGGATTTTATTGCTAAAAAGAGATATTGTTAAATTATTTGTTTATTTGTTTTTTAGATAATGATAACCAGGCTGAATAAAGATTTGCGGTACAAGTGAGTGACACAACGATGTTGAAGCGAGATTCTATGCGTGTTCCCAAAAATTATTCTTCGTAATATTCCCGCTTCACCCGCTGACTAATACTGGTCATAATTTCGTAAGGAATCGTTTCACACCATTTAGCGACTTGCTGTACCGGAAGGTTTGTTCCAAATATTTCTACAATATCACCTTCGCCAACTTCATCAATGTCAGTTATGTCTATCATTGTCATGTCCATACAAACGTTGCCGCTGACAGGAGCAAGCTTGCCTTTAATAAAAACCTGCCCGACTCCATTACCAAGTCTCCGGTTAAAGCCATCAGCATAACCTATTCTGATAGTTGCAATAATACTGTCTCTGTGCATGGCGCCCTTTCTGCTATAGCCAACCGTTTCACCTTTTTTTACTTTCCTTATCTGGGCTATGGTCGTACGTAATGTTGCGACTGGCTGCAGTGATAACTCACTTTCTGCGATGCTGTCTATACCATAAAGTCCAATTCCTAACCTCACCATGTCAAATTGAAATTGCGGGTGACGAAAAATAGCCGCGGAATTAGAAATATGCCTGGTGAAAGAGTAGCCTGTTGCATTTTTTATAACATCGCAGGCATGGATAAATTGCTGTACCTGCATATTAGTAAATTCATCGTGAACTGAATTTTCACTTGCAACGAGATGACTGAAAACGCTTTTGACAGCAAGCCGGGGATTTTCTTTTAAAAAAATGGCGAGATTATTAAAATTCGTTTCTTCAAAACCAAGACGATGCATACCCGTGTCTATTTTTATATGCACCGGAAATTGTTGAAGTCCTTCACTTTCGAGATATGCAGTAAACTCCTTCAATATTTTGAAAGAATACATTTCCGGTTCGAGGTTGTAATCAACGAGCGACTGAAAAGTGATTGTCTCAGGATTCATAACCATTATGGGCATGCTTATACCTGACTTTCGCAAGTCTACGCCTTCATCTGCGTAGGCTACCGCTAAATAATCTACTTTATGAAATTGCAGTACACTTGCAACCTCTGCACTGCCGCTGCCATAACTGAAAGCCTTTACCATAGCCATTACTTTTGTATCGGGACGCAGATAATGCTGGTATTCTTTGAGGTTGTGCGCCATCGCAGTCAGGTTTACCTCTAACACTGTCTGATGCATCTTTTGCTCAAAAAGCAAATTAATCTGTTCAAACTCAAAAGACCTTGCACCTTTTAGCAAAATCACTTCATCCCTGAACCGGATGTTTGTAAAAACCCTTATAAAGTCTTCTACGGAGGGATAAAAAAAAGCTTGTGAAATTTGTTGTTTAAAGCCTGCCTGCAAAGCATACAGGCGCGGACCAATACCAATAAATTTATTAACCTTGTGTTGTATCAGAGATTGCAACACTTTTTTATACTGTTCATCCGAACTAAGCACTTCGCCCAAATCAGAAAGAATAACGGTTGTTTGTTGAATACCTGCCTGCTGATGCAGGAAGTCAAGGGCGATTCTGAGGCTGCTTAAATCGTTGCTATAACTATCGTTTATTAATGAACAATTATTAATTACTCTCTTAAGCTGCAGCCGCATTTCTACGGGCTGAAGAAGCTTCATTCTTTGCCCTATGCGCTCATTATCTATTCCTAAAAATAGCAACACAGACCAACAGGTGATAGCATTTTCTACAGAAGCGTTATCAGTAAAAGGAATAGAAACAGAGACAGGCTGGTTGAGATAGCTGGCACTTATATTAGTTGCAGTTTCTTTTTTTTCTACTTTTTTTATTTGCAGATCGGCACCGTCGTCTCCCCAAATAAAAAGCCTTTCTTTTTCTTTGGTTTTAATAACTGAATTGATTACTTCATCCTGGTTGTTGCAGATAATTACATGAGCATTTTTAAACAATTTCCATTTTTCTAAAATCTTCTGTTCCTTGCTTTTAAAGCCCGAACTATGCGCTGATCCAACATTCGTGAGTACACCAATAGTCGGGTGAATAACATTTTCAAGAAAATGCATTTCGTCCTGCTGTGAAATGCCTGCTTCAAAAATCGCCAGTGAATGACTTTCATTTATTTGCCATACACTTAACGGAACGCCTATTTGAGAATTATAGCTTTTAGGGCTTCTTACAATATTATAATCTGTATGCAACAATTGATATAGCCATTCTTTTACAATTGTTTTTCCATTGCTGCCTGTAATACCGATTACAGGAATTTGAAATTGTCTGCGATGATGAGCGGCCAGTTTTTGTAATGCTCTTAACGGGTCTTCGACAAATAAGAAACTGGCTTCGGGAAATGAGGAGCATATAAATGCTTTTGTTACTGCAAAACTGCGTACACCTGCTTTATACAATTCTTCTATAAAATCTTCCCCGTTTCTTCTTTCGCTTTGTAAAGCAAAAAATAACGTCCCTGCGGGAAACACTAATCGTCTGCTGTCGGTAAGCAGGTTATCTATTATAAGAGAAGGATGAACTACAACAGCTTCTTCACTTATGATCTTAGAAATATCTTGTATGGTATATTGCAAGGTGTAAATGGAAAAGATTACTAAAAACTAAAATTATTCATTTGTCAGTGATTTGCTCCTGCGTTTTTTGTAAACAGAAAAAAGGATAGCCGCAGTCAGACAAATAAGTATTACAAGAAGAGACAGGTAAATAGAAATATGTATGTCAAAAAATTCAAGCAGCATTTTAGCCCCGATAAACACCAAAACTACGGCAATTCCCTGTTGAAGGTATTTAAATGCATCAACTGCGCCTCTTAGTAAAAAAAACAAGCTTCTTAAACCTAATACTGCAAAAATATTAGATGAATAAATTACAAGTATATCTTCAGAACTGAAGGGTATGTTTGGGCTTTCCCTTACAAGCGACACTACTGTAGGAATACTGTCGAGTGCAAACACAATATCTGTTGCAGCTAACATAAGCACGACCATGCTAAGAGAAGTAAAAAAAATTTTTCCCTTTACACTGATGATAAATCTTCCGTCTGGTTCGAGATCAGTCATCCTGAACAACTTGCTTACAAAACGGTAAATACCGCTGTTAGCCGGATTATATTCTTCTTCTTCCTTCTGAAGAAATAATTTAAACCCGGTATAAAGTAAGAAAAAACCAAAAATATACATAATCCAGTGAAAACGGTTGATTAGCTCTATACCTAATGCAATAAATAAAATCCGAAACACGATAGCAAGCAAAATACCGATAAGCAAAGCTCTGCCTGCATTTGCTTCTTTTACTTTAAAAAAAGAAAAAATAAGAATAAATACAAAAATATTATCAATACTCAGACTCCATTCCATTAAATAAGCGGTGAGGTATTTTGTGGCGGTAATATTGCCTTTTTCTAACCATAGAAAGCTGAAAAAAGCAAGTGATAAGGTAATCCAGAAAGTAGTTTGGAAAAGTGCCTTTTTTATCGTTATGGCTGTATTTTTTTTACTTAACAGTCCCAGGTCAATTACCAATGCTGCAATCAATACCAGTCCAAAGGTTAAGTATGTTATTTGGTCAACTGACATTAATAGTGATTATTGAGGTGGCAAAAGTACACAGAAATAAATTCAGATGCCTTTTAAGGCTTTATTGTACCATCAAATGTTCCTATTTCATAATCTTTTACCTTTGACCCTGAATTAAAAAAACTCTCTAAAATTTTACATTATGCCAGGCTTTGAACTTTGGGGTGAAGAAGAGCGAAAAGAAGTAAACGACGTGTTGGAAACCGGAATTTTAATGCGCTACGGATTTGACGGACCAAGAAAAGGCGTCTGGAAAGCCAAAGAACTTGAGGATGAAATTTGCAGAACATTTGGCAGTACGTATGCACAGCTTACCAGCAGTGGCACTGCTGCATTAACCACTGCCCTGGCCGCATTCGGTATCGGACACGGAGATGAAGTGATCATGCCCACCTTCACTTTTGTAGCCAGCTTCGAGGCTGTGCTTAGTGTTGGGGCCATTCCTGTGCTTGTGGATATAGACGAAACACTTACCCTTGATCCGAAAGCGGTTGAAGCAGCTATCACAGCAAAAACCAAATCCATTATGCCCGTCCACATGTGTGGCAGCATGGCAAATATGGATGCGTTGGAAAAGATTTGTAAAGAATATAACCTGTTGTTGCTTGAAGATGCCTGCCAAAGCATCGGTGCTACCTACAAAGGCAAAGCATTGGGAACAATTGGTGATGCAGGAACATTCAGTTTTGATTTTGTAAAAACAATTACCTGTGGCGAAGGCGGCGTGGTGATGACCAATAAGGAAGATGTGTACATAAAATGCGACGGCTATACCGACCACGGCCACGACCACAAAGGCGGTGCAGATCGGGGCGCTGACCTTCATCCTTTCATAGGTTACAATTATAGAATCAGCGAATTGCATGCTGCTGTAGGACTGGCACAAATAAGAAAAGTCGGGCAATTTTTAGCTATTCAGAAGAAAAATCATGCTTTGCTTAAGCAGATACTTTCCCGGGTTCCTGAAATTACTTTTCGTTCTGTTCCTGATCCTGAAGGAGATAGCTGCACATTCCTGAGCTGGTTTTTGCCTTCAGAACAAATTGCCGGGGCATTTGTAGAAGAAATGAAATCCCAGGGAATTTTAGCAGGAAATTTTTATTGGTATAAAAACAACTGGCATTATATAAGTAAGTGGGATCATTTAAAAAAAGCCGGCTTTTTAAATAGTCAAAGTCATGCTGTTACTGAAAAGCTTACATCTTATACTGGTCAACAATTTCCTGCCAGCGATGCTGTTATGGGTCGCTGCATTTCCACTGCTATAAGTCTTGCCTGGGCTGAAGAGCAAATAAAAGAAAAAGGAGAAAAAATGGTTGCAGCCATTCGTAAGGTATTAGCGGGGCAAAGTGTTTTGGCTTAAAAATTTTTACTATTAACACTTACAATCAAGTATTTTATCAGCTTATTCTGGCACGAAAGCCGGAAACAATTCTAACAGAATCGCATTGCAAAGCATTTCATATCAACCCTTCGGGGTTGTCGGTGACCATTAATCATGCTTCTCCGGATTGCACCCCGAGCTACTCACATTAAAACCCTTAGGGCTTGAAGCAGTCACACAATAGCATAGAAGCGCGAAGGTGCACAATGAGCTACGGATGAATTTATATGTCTCGAAACGATAATGTTCGATAGCTACCGGGAGCGTTACAAAAAATAAAATTATACAGCTTTTAATAAGACTTTTTACCTTTTCCTTCCATTTGATCCGTATAAGCCACACTGCCTAATCTCAACTTTAGAGGAAACTTGAGTGTTTTTTCTATTTGCAATTCTTTCTGGCAAAAAAAGCCTAAAGAGTTGAAATAATATGAGGATTGTATGCGTTTAACAGCAGGGTTGCGGGGGCTGTTTGTATTGAAATTGGAATAAAAAGGTATAAAAATTTTTACATTTTTACTGGCGGTATCGTCAATGACTACTGCTTTGCCGGCAGAAACAGCAGCAGCAGTATATTGTCCTTTTGCATAAAAACATACAAATAAATTAATAAAGAAACAAATTGAATAACACCTCATCTTGCTTACTTTTATATGTAAATTTACCCAAAAATAAACAGGGTTATCTGTCTTAGATGGCTGTAACATATTTTTGGCAAAATTAAAACATCTAATTTGCGAGTTTTGCGGTTTGATCGAAGAGGTAAAAAATGTCATTAAGTCAATCATTACAACAAAAGCTATTACAGAAGTTATCGCCGCAGCAAATTCAGTTGATGAAGCTGCTGCAGGTTCCTACTGCGAACCTCGAAGAGCGGGTAAAAGAAGAGCTGGAAGAAAACCCGGCGCTGGAGGTCGGCGAAGACGGGCATGATGATTTTGAAGAGATGGACGATTTTAAAAGCGACACAGAGGAAGATTATGACTCAGAAGTGAGCGCTGATGAATATGATAATATTGACCTGAGCGAATATGTTTCTGAAGGCGATGATGAAGTAGGCGATTATAAACTTCGTGATGAGAATTACCCCGAAACGGATGAGGGCAAGGTAATGCCTATAAGGGTTGAAACTTCTTTTCACGAAATGCTGCTGAACCAGCTTGGGATGATGGAACTGGATGAAAGGACGCAGAAAATTGCAGAGCAGATAGTGGGCAGTATTGATGACGATGGCTACCTGCGCCGGGAAATATCTTCTATATCTGACGACCTGGCTTTCAGGCAGAATATTCTTTCATCAGAAGTAGAAATAGAAGGTCTGATAAAAAAAATTCAGCAATTTGATCCTCCGGGCATTTGTGCCCGTGACTTAAAAGAATGTTTAATACTGCAGCTAAAGCGAAAACTCAAAGAAGGAAAAGAGGTGGAAATAGCAATGCAGGTATTAGACAAGTATTTTGATGAATTTACTAAAAAGCATTACGAAAAAATACAGCGCGGTCTTGGGCTTACAGACGAACAGTTAAAAGCCGTTATGAACCAGATCATAAAGCTCAATCCCAAACCCGGCGGAAACATAGGTGAAGTAAATAAAGCCGAAAGCTATGTTGTTCCTGACTTTTTCATTTATAATAATAACGGCACTCTCGAGCTTACGCTAAACAGTAAAAATGCTCCTGACCTGCGCATTAGTGAAGGCTACAGGGATATGCTGAAGGATTATGAAAAAGGGACTAAAAAAGATAAAAGACAAAAAGAAGCTGTTCTTTTTATAAAGCAAAAAATAGACTCGGCAAAGTGGTTTATAGATATGATAAAGCAGCGCCAGCAAACGCTGATTGGTACTATGTCGAGTATTATGAATTACCAACAGGAATTTTTTCTTACCGGTGATGAAACAACACTGAAGCCGATGATCCTGAAAGACATTGCTGAAATGACCGGTCTTGATATCAGCACGGTAAGCCGTGTTGCCAACAGCAAATTTGTACAAACAGAATTTGGCACTTACCGGCTTAAATTTTTCTTCAGCGAATCTTTAAGCACAGATACCGGCGAGGAAGTAAGCACGCGCGAGGTAAAAAAAATTTTAAGTAACTTAATCGAGGCAGAAGATAAACGCAAGCCTTTGAGCGACGAGCAACTGACAGATATGCTGCAGGAAAAAGGCTATAATATAGCCCGGCGCACAGTAGCTAAATACCGCGAACAATTAAACCTTCCTGTTGCACGGTTAAGAAAGCAGTTGTAAGAAAAAAATGGCGCAAATACATTCAACAGAACAAAAGACCCTTTATCCGCTTCCCCAGCCCCGTATCATCAAATTAGTTGCGGGATTATTTTCTTATCTTTTTCATCCTTTATTTATTTCTGTGTATGTGGCTGCGTACCTCATTTATCTGCACCCGTATTCATTTTCAGTGTTTGACTCACAGCAAAAGTTTTTGAGACTGCTTTCCGTATTTGTAATAACAGCTTTTTTCCCTGCATTTACTGTTTTTTTGTTGTGGCGCCTCCGGTTTGCAAGGTCTGTTTATCTAAGAACGCAGAAAGAAAGAATTATTCCGTATGTAGCGTCCATCATTTATTTTTTCTGGGCTTTTTATGTCGCACGCAATCTTGAAGGCACTCCTGCCGTTATGGTGTCGTTCTTCTTAGGTACATTTCTGTGTGCCAGCGCTGCACTTATGGCAAACAATTATTTTAAAATAAGCATGCATGCTTTAGCTGTTGGCGGTGCAGCCACCTTTCTCATTTTGATTGGTATAACTTCCGGCCAGCCTATGGGAATACCTATAGCTATCGCCACCGTTATAACCGGTATAGTTTGCACTTCCCGGTTGATTGTGTCCAACCACCATCCAATGGAAATTTACTGGGGATTAATTCTTGGAGTCCTTAGTCAGTTAATTGCTTGCTATTTCATTTTGTAAACCTGCAAATTCCGTATTATTTATATCTTTTGCAAACAATCTTTTTTATAGTATTTTTAAAAAAGTTTACACTTTGTCTTCTTCTTCTTTCAGCTTTTTTACAAACTCAAGAGACTCATCCACGTGATCTGCCAGCAGCGTTATCAGCGAGCCCTGCTTTGCATTTTTGTAAGCGTGCATAATAGCTTCTTTTTCAGTTGGCAGCACAGTTACAGTCAAATGCGTTGGCTTTGTTTCATTTATGCCTTCCATTAGCAAACCTATAATTTCATCTGCGGTTCTTCCTCTTAACGAATTGTCCTGTCTTATAATGATGTCGTCAAAGTTTTTTCCGGCTATTCTTCCCAACTCTTTTATGTCATTATCTCTCCTGTCTCCCGTACCGCAAATAATGCCTACCCTGTTGGTTGCATCCATTCTGTTTAAAAAATCACAAAGCAAATTAAGACCCGCGGGATTGTGTGCAAAATCAAGCATTAACTGACATTTTTTAAACGTGAAAAGATTAAGCCTGCCTGGTGTTTGAGTGGGAGAAGGAATAAATGTCTGAAGGGCCTGCTTTATATCATCAATAGTTATATGCCGGTAAAGATAGGTAGCTAAAACAGCAGGTAAAGTATTCATAATATTATGAAGCGCTTTTCCTCCATAGGTAATTGGAATATCTGTTACTTTATGGATCCTTATTTTCCACGTTCCTTTTAAAACAGATACATATCCGTTCTCAAACACTGCCGCATAACCTCCATCTTCGCAATGTTCTTTTATCCGGGGATTATTTTCATCCATGCTAAAAAGGGCTATATTACAACTAAGGCTTTCTCTCATAGCATAGACAAGATCGTCATCTGCATTTAATATGGCAAAACCATGCGGAAAAACTGTTTCGGGAACCACGGCTTTCACCCTTGCCATTTGTTCAAGATTTTGAATGCCTCCAAGCCCGATATGGTCGGCGCTGATATTGGTTACAATAGCTATATCACAATGCTGAAAAGCAAGACCAGATCTTAAAATACCTCCTCTTGCACACTCAAGCACCGCCATGTCAACTGTAGGATCTCTCAAAACAAATTGCGCACTTACCGGGCCGGTACAGTCTCCGCGCATCATCAGGTGGTTTTGAATAT
>Ga0115851_100198_pt1 | contig 22671 bp, 19 predicted proteins | sample InSIn2gowninarea_FD_83865 | JGI IMG/M metagenome (GOLD analysis project Ga0115851, IMG submission 83865)
CTTTTCCTTTGAACTCGCCATTATGAGGTTTGGAAGATGATTTTTTCAGCTACTCTTCTTTATCATTATTTCCCCTACTTTCAAGGTGAATGGCCTCCACACTGGCCGCATCAATAGCAGTAGGCTCAAATAATAATAAAAAATGTATGATGTAACTATGTAAAACACCAATATACTTTGTTACAATTTCAGGTGAATCAAGTGAAATGACCAAATTCAATGCTTGTTTTCTAAACTCTTATGTGAAGCTTTGCACAATTTTACCCTTTCCTTGCATTAAATATTTCCATTCCATTAAAGCATTTGTCGATAACCGAAAGGATAAAACTGATCTTTTATTGCATAAATAAAATTGGACCAAGAAGAAAGGATATTACCCAAGTTTTTGTTGCCTTTTTGCAACTTTCTCTCCCACCAGACAAGAGCAGTGTCACTCAGCCGAAGAGATGCTAATCAGATCTTTGCCTCATCTTCCTTAATCTATTGAATCCAACAATAAACCTCGATCCGTCTAATCCAATTGTTTAGTTTCTATGCATTACATTCTCCATTATATGTGGGCAAATCAAAATTTACATATATCTTAAAAAATGGCTTCTTAGATGTATTCCTATGATGCATGTTAGAGTGATGAGAAGAAGAAGAAGAAAAACTATCATTAGAGGATGGAGAGGGCGGTTCAGGAGGATCTCCTCTTCCACCTTCATGATTTACCGATGCATGGTCATATAACTCTTTCTTCTTAGGCTTGATCTTTTTCTCATACATTGTAAACAACTTTTCAACTTTCTTTGCCATGGTGAAGAAGATCTTGTGATAATTTCGCTAATCCTCCATTCGAGCTTCCTCATTTGCCATGTTCCATCTTCGTGGTGCACGCCCTACTTCGAGATCAAAGGATTTAAGTTTTTCTTTACCTCTTTGGAGCTTGTTCCTGGTTTGTATTCACTCATGCAACTCACATCAAGAAGACCTACTCTGATACCAAACTTGATCAATATCTTTTAACTTCGAGGATGCATTCAGAATTGCATATTAACCAAGTAACTTAACACATGCAAAAGAAGAGGAAATCGTAAAGAAACCATGAGATCAAAGGCACACAAGTGATTTGATTACGGAGTTCACCTACTTTGGGCTACATCTCCGGGCCCTGCTCAGAGTGGGGAGGCCTTCTTTCATTAAGTGGCATCAAAGAAATCAATTACAAACAAATTTACAAAAATGACCCTTATATGTACAATTCAAATGATGGGCTGAAAATGGAGACCTCAACTACGGAAACAAACAACATGGCTGGATACCTGGCGCAAAAACGTGCAAAATCAACTTTTATTTGATATATTATGAGGCGGTGAGCTACTAAGAAGATCCTGATCATTATCCCATGGGCCATCTCCTTCGAATAGAGGATCCTATGCTTCTTCATTCACCAAATGGAACCTCTTGTTCAGGGGAAGACAAAATAGTAACTGGGTCATGGTTTTGGGTATTGGAAGTGGATAATCCCTATTTAGACATACTTCGAGTATGACGTCGAATCTGAGACATATTCAGATTCTCGATCACTTTTTGTACTGGTGTAGAAGGCCCAGATGCTACTACCGACTCTCCTTGGAGGAGTCTCCTTTTTCTTTTCTTAAGGGTAACATCAACCCTTTCACCTTGTTGTTCTGTTGCTTCAACAACAAGTTCCACAACTCGTATGGAAGGCTTATTCCACTTATGGGACCGAGATTCCTCAACAGGTACCTCCTCATGGTCGGGTTTCCATTTTTGTACTTTACTTTTCTTATATTTCTTCTTTCCCAATTTTGGGGCCACTTCTTCTACTGAAGTACTAGGGTTTACCAGTGCCTTCAAAGATTTCACCAAACTATCCTTCTCCACTGTAGAAAGATTTCCCCTTTATTCTATGTGAGCTGAGGGGGAAAAAAACGAGTCATCCCACTATTATTTTATATTATATACATAAATATAAATATACAAATATAAATAAAATCAATTGAAGAAATAGTAGGAGTTGGATCCTTTTCTTGAACCAACTCCATTTCTGGATCTCGCTTTCTTCCTGTCAAATTCTTGACGAGAGAGTGGTTGGTGGTATATCTTTAGTCGATGGCCATTCACCACAAAAGGGGGTCTGATAAGCATCAATGTTTTTTATTCTAACAAATCCATTATCGAAGACCTCTTCCACTTCATAAGGTCCCAACCATCTAGTCGAAAATTTCCCTTTAAAATGTTTAAATTTACTATCATATAGAGGTGCCCAATCTCTTGGTTGAAAGACATTTTTCTTAATATAATTGTCATCCCACCAGGCTCTCTGATCCTGTACTAACATGGTCTGTTGAAATGCATCCTACCTTATTTCGTCAATCTCATTCAAGCTGTAGTAACCTTTTCTTCTGGGCTTCATTCAGATTCATTCCCAATTGAGTGGCAGTTCGAAATGTTTTTATCTGGAATTCAATGGGAAGTAGCACTTGATTCCCATAGACTAACTCATAAGGAGTGTGTCCAGTCACATTCCTCCAAGGTATCTGATAATCCCACAATGCCTCGGGTATCTTGTTAGCCCAATCGCCATGGTGACGTTGAATTGTCTTAGTGAGGATAGATTCCAAGACTTTGTTTGTAGATTCCACCTGTCTCTTTGCTTGGGGGTGGTATGGGGTAGAATTCCAATGGTTAATATGATATTGTTCAGTAATGGCGTTAATCTGATATTTTTCAATAAATCTCTTATAGTACCCTTCATGTCCCAAGAAAATTCTTACCTCTTTTTGCGATGTGGGAATTGGAATATGTGAAATTACCTCTATTTTCGTAGCGTCAACTTTTATCCCTTCATGTGATATGTGATGTCCCAAGACTATCCCCTTACTTTACATCATTTTAAATTTAATACTACTAAGGGCCAAATGAGCTTCTTGACAACAAATCAATACATTTTCCAAGTTCTCCAAGGCTTGATGAAAATTATCCCCATATACCGTGAAGTCATCCATATAGACTTCTACACAGTCATGTATCAAATCATAAAAGATAGCCAAAACAACTCGCTGAAAAGTAGTTGGAGCATTACATAAGCCAAAGGGAAGAAATCGGTAGGCATAGGTGCCCCATGGGTGGGTAAAGGTAGTTTTCTCTTGATCTTTCGGGGCTATTTGAATTTGGTTATAGCCATTATATCCATCTAGAAAAGAAAATTACTTTTTCCCTGACAATGTATCAAGTACTTGATCAATAAAAGGTAAAGGAAAATAGTCTCACAAAGTAGCCATATTAAACTCTTAGTAATCTACATAGATTTTCCATTTCCCATTTTTCTTTGGGACTACCACCAAGGGTGATACCCATTTTCTGTCAGAAATAGGGTAAATGAAATTTGCACTTAAAATTTTCTACAATTCATCCTTAACAATTTCTTTTAGAGCTAGATTCATTCATCTTTATGGCTACCTAACAGGTCTAATTTCTTCATTCGAATAAATTTGGTGTATACATGTGTTCGTATGAATACATTTCATGTCCGAATAATCCCAAGCAAATGCTTCAGACTGCTTTTGAACCATACTCAATACCTATTGTTTCTGTTTTGTACTTAATTCGGTACCAATATATAATGTTTGTCCATCACTAATTTTAATGGGTTTAGTGTTCACTTCATTGTTTCCTTCTAAAGCTGCCACAATGAATGGTGCAAATACAACAGGGTGACAAGTTTCCTGAAATTCATTGCTAATAACATGATGATAACCATTGAAAGAAACCGGATAATCGATGCAATTAATATTAGACAAAAACTACTACAAAATATGTTCCTTTGATTGTTCCTGAAGTCCCCTTGATTGCTCTAGAGTTAATAAGGGAATCATACAATCTTCTTCTCCATAAGGGATCTCTAACCAAAGGGGTACTTCCATGGCCATCTAGGCAAGTGGAAAAATAGTCAATGCCTGATTTTGTAATTCGTTAGAAATAATCATTTCCTAATTTCTGCACCCAATGACAACATTGGTGGTGGCCAACCAAGGTCAGCCTAAGACTACCGGATGTCCGGGTCTAGAAATTTTTGGAGAAATTATCACGAAATCAATTAGGTATTCCCAGGAAGCTACTGTTACCATTGTCTTCTAGGATCCCCATATGTTTAACAATGGACTTACTTTCCAGCTCCAACATTATGGGTGTAGGCCCGACTCCTTGTAGCTGTAGTAATGTCATGGTGTCAACCATCATAACATTGATGGTTGCTCCTAAGTCTACAAGATCGTTTGGTAAAAGAGTTCCATTGATTTTGATGGTGACTACGAGGTTCCATGGATCATTATATTTCATCGGCAAACGAGATATCATTTATGTCATTTGACTCATTACTTTGACATTTTGATTTCTTTTTTTCTTTCTTCCTGGTTTTTTTATGCAGAGATCCTTAATGATCTTGGTGTAAATAGGAATTTCCTTAATAACTTGCAACAAAGGTGTTTTGATACAAACATTCCTTAGTTCAAATTCCAAATCATATTCCAAGGGAGTTGTAGTTTTCTTGACAAGCAATCTTTCCAGGTAAGGAGGCTCCCTTGGTTCTTCTTGCTCACTATTTTTTATTTATTTTCTATTTGTTGGTGAGTTTTGTCCTCGAGTTTCACTTGAGAATCCTCCTCTTGAATAATTACAACTGATTTTTCTTTATTGATTTTTTTCCGTGATCTTAATTGAATTTCATTAATAGGGACAACAATAATAACATATGTAGGGAAAGGCTATAATTCGATGTTTTGTACAGGCTGTGGAGGTCTATTATTGGGGTTAGCGACATGTTGTGCAGGCAGTTGAGTTGGGTGAGTTGGATTAAATGATTGTTTTGCTTGTTGTGAGGGTGAATTAGAGCTTGAGGGTAGGGGTAGGGGTTACTTTAATGGAGCTAATGGCAATGAGGTTTGTTAATAATAGGTTGGGTTATATCCTTGCTGAAATGGAGGAATATTAGATGTGTAAGGCATGTTAGATGTGCATTGATACTGGGAGTATAGCTAATTTTGTAGTTGGAATACATTCCCATAAAAAATTCCTCTCCATCCTTGGTTCCAAGGTGAGTTTTGAGGTAGTTGTGGATTCCATGGAGGGTACGATGGTTGGGCAAATCCCTGTAATTTAGGCTCTTGAAAAATATTTTGGTTTGGCCCTCTCCATGTTGGCTTCCTATTTGCTTGCGATAACTCATTAGTTTCAACACCTCCTTTGAAAATGGCTTGTGGACCAGGAAGAGGTGGGCATTGATTAGTGGTATGTGCTCATGTGCATTGATTAGTGGTATGTGCTCATGTGGATGGTCACTAATGGTGTTTAAAATATTTGTTTTGAAATTTTCCCAACTCAACCCTAGTGACAACATTTTGTACATATTTAGAATTTTTAGGCACATAATCGCTTGAATTATCCCATATTCTTTTGCCTACCTTAGCTTGGCTTCTAGAATAGGTTCAACATAATTCTGCTATCTTGGCAAAAAATTTTTTTGTAAATGTTACTGGAGCCTAGGAGATTAAGTGTTTCAATGCACTATTCCTTTAACCCCTTCAGAAAGACAGTCCTAATGTCTCTTTCATCTAAGTTTCCCATTCGTGGCTTGTGATAGTTATAGAGGAACCTTTCAAGGTACTCATCCAAACTCTCATCTTCCATCTGTTGCATCCTAAAGATATCGTTAACATCTCTACTTTTACAATAGTCTTCATATTTCTTAAGGAAGACATATTTCATATCATCCCTGGAGTAAATTGTGTGTCAAACCCAGGCTCATGAACCATCTTAGGGCGAAGTCTTTTAAGGTGGAAGTGGATAATTTAAGCTTGCATGCATCGTCATCATAATTATAGCTTCTGTAAAGAATATCAAATTGAAATAAAAACGTGTCAGGGTCTTCAGAGGACATACCGAGAAAAAGTGGAAGAGATGCCAAGGGTATGTTCTTCATAGTAATATTTCTGGTAATGTCCAGAATAGTAAATCCAAAAGTCGATTATGCATCGTCTTCTTTCTCCTCGGGAGCTCCTCTTGGTCCATCCCTACGTTTATTGTTCCCTCCAAATAAAGTATGTATTTTGTTATTATCTCTAGGATTTTCCCCATTGTTTCTGTTTTCCTCACCTCCTTTGTTGTTAGCCATTTTAAATACAGGTTCAAAAGTAGAATTTGATGCAGTGGTTCAACTAGAAGAAGACTCAGCTGAGTTTAGCCTAATGTCACTAGGCCCTAGGTCCCTGCAAGGTTTTCCTACTGCCGATTCCACTTGTGGAATTAACACTCATCTTGTACCTACAGTGGTTCCCAAAATAGTTTGGACTTGTTGTGGCACAATTTGTTGTTGCTCAACCCCCTTTTGATGCATATTTATTTTACTGATGCCACCTTTTTGTTGGTGCTTCCTCCATCTTTGATACTTGTATAACAATTAGTGGAATTAGTTGGGGGTGTTTTTGTGGGACCAAATACTCCTGAGAATGATTTTGTGTTTGAAATAAACCTACCTTTGCTATCCCTAGGCCTACTTTTACTTATGTGCATAAGAAAAGAAAATACTACAAAGATTCATAAAAAACAACCAGATTTTGGAGCAACCCCACCATAGTGGATGCGTGTCTCTTCACTCACGTCTTACCATACACTCTTCTCCCTTTGATCGTCTTGCAAAATCTTCAATGCTTGTGAACTTCAAAAAGATTGTTACCTAGACTATTTGCAACTCCCTAACAACAACGCGAAAAATGTTAGGAGTTTTATTTGTCGTTAAATTCCCCTAAATTAAATTATCAATCGAGGTTCGTAATCTCTAAGTTACACTACGTTCCGATTCAGGTGTCAATAATTAAGTGCAAATTTAAGTACAAAATGTTCAATCTCAGCTATTTCTAATCACAACAAACTGAAGTGAAGAAACTTGTCAAACTAAATCCCTATATTTTCCAGCTTTAATTATTATCCTATTTTAATCATAACTTGATTAACTCAAAAACTCACTTAAAGTTAAAACAAACAAACCAAGCTAATTATTTGAAAACTATAGCACAGACAATGCAAATCATTGTTCACAAGAAATATGAGTTACTCCATAAGCGATTCAAACTATTATGTATATAAGATGAGTTACAATATCAATCACTACCTTACACTACCAACCATTATGCACACATTGCTAACTATTGTTCAATCAAGACTATTTCTAATTGTGACCTGAGAAATACTTATCACGACCTAGCCACTACAATTTACCACTCAAACAACTTTAACATAAATCTTCAGTTCGAATAAGACAATCTACTATTCAAACAATCTAATCTCACTTTGAAAATCTCAACCCAACAATAAGATTTATTTAATCTAAGTAACAAGGATCTCAAATCAATCGAGACTAAAATGATATCAAGCTTAAGCTAATCTCAATTTAGACAGAACTAACTCTAATTCAAACGATTTTAAGCTAAGGAAAATAAACAATCCAAATAAGACTAAGTCTAATTGTTAAGTCTAAATTCTGGGATGCATAAAATAAATCAACAAGAATTCAAGCTAATCTATTTATCTTTCCTAGCATTAAACTCTGCAAATACTTAAAAGAAACTAAGTAACAAAACTCTAAATTGATGTCCTTCATTATCTATGTTGACACACTTTAGATATAAAAGATTCTACAAATATAAATGTGTTCTCGCTTTCAAACTACTTCAATCAAACTCATAAAATCACTCGTACACATAAGTATTAACCTACAGTTCCAATCCAATATTACTGCAAATACGTTGAATCTCAAAACTAAACTACAGTTTCAATCAATAACCAATATCTCGTCACATTAATTCTGAGTACTGCGATATCAAAACACGATGCTACATGATGTTGTATCGAATAAGAAATGTATAGGATGCAAGATTATATACTGATTCCAACTTAAGCTTATGACAAAGTTATCAACCTCTGTATTCATCCGAATTGAGAAGCACTTTTTAAATATTCTTAACCAAAATAATGTAATGGAGAATTTAATCATGCATCAAAATCGTTAATGGATACAATCCTTTCTAGTTTGCAAATATTTAAAGACAAGATATTTATTCGAATCCAAGAAAACAAAGTAAAAGCTTAAGTATAGAATGGAAAATGGTGACTTTAAGATCTAACCAGTAAACTTCTTCAAAACAATATCCACACTCCTAAATCTTAATCAAACACATTTCCTATAGTCTATATCAATTGTAGGACTTGTTTCCAGGTGACGGTGGGCCCTTGCCACTCCCGGAGCAAGTCTAAGTTAACTCAATAAATTAAAAAACCAAAACTCACAACAATTACTGAAATTTAAGTGTTGAATCGGAATTATGTATTAAGGGTCAATAAAACATGAGTTCAAATAGCAAGTACATCAAAGCCTCCATTGTCTCCTGAGCATAAAGCTTCTTATAGAAAAAATTACATAACAATCCTTCCAACTCGCTTACATACAGAGATCGTCGAGCTTTTATAAAGTCTAGCCAATGAAAACTAGGCATAACTAATTAATTAGAAAAAGTAAATATAACATCAAGGCTAAAGTTAAGTTGTATGAAATATTCTTGAATAATCTTCAAATGAATCCTAGTTGAGCTCGTCTTTATCATAGCGTGATTGTTGAAACTGATTCCTTTTTTAGTATAAGGAGATCAGTTCTAGAACACCAAAGATTTGACTGAACACTGTGGAGCTATAACAAGGGTCTCTTTCACCTCTAATTATCCCACATTAATAAGTCAATCTGGGAACGCTTTGTTATTCCAAAGAGTGTCTCAGTCTGAGGCTATCATTTGTTAGAGTAATGCCAGTAGTACAACGTTCAGAAATACAAAGCAAACGGATGCTGATCTATAACCAAATTACTTCAAAAACACACACTTCAGAAAACTAGGCAGCATATCAGTCAAGGGTACGGAAGCAATAACCCATCCCTTTAGAAACTGATGGAAAAGAAGTTAGAGCATGGACCACAGATCTAGGAGCTAAGCAGCGGAATGCTGAGGCTCACTATAGCCTTAGACCTTCTCTCACACCAACAAATGCGAGTAAATAAAGTGACAGAAAGTAAAATGGAACAACAAATAAGAAATTGAACAACAAGTCTAAAATGGAACAACAATGATAAAATGGGACAGCAATCAAACAACTAAGTCTCGCGAGTCATAACCAAACTTAATTGATTAAACCAAACACACTCTTTGCAGTAAAATAACAATCTTTCATTCTTTGATACAAATCGGGCAGAACACACTTATGGAACAACACTTATTAATAAATTATGGAACAACACCAATATCTCGTATACACACACAACACGCTGGTATAGTAATCTGAGCAATATTGATTAGCAAGAATATGGTTGTGTTTCCACATAGAACAACAATGCTTTCTGAGTCCAACGATTGTAAAGAACACAACACAACCCCAAGTAAATCTATTGACAGGAATATTCAGTACAAAATCTCTGTAACAGAACAGTTATAATGTTTGGTCCAGACGAACAATATGCAATTAACTCTGAAGGGATTCAATGATATGATGCAGAGTCACTACACGAATTTCCTGAAAGAAACCTTAATGAACTAATCTTAACAGAGCATGTAATAGTAACTTCAAAAGCAAATCATATTATCGGATAATAATGATAAGCAAACCACGCAGAAATCAAGTTGTAATGATACAGAAGCAAGTGTCCTTCGAGGCCGGGCCCTTAGCCTCCAAGGGTACACTGCCTTAAGTTACTCCAGACGCAAAGATGAAATAAATGCAAAGTTTATATTAATGCATCAACAAACTTACAGTAAACCAGTTCTCAGCAAGCCTCAATGATCAAAGTTCAATATTGTACTGAAAGTTACATAAAAACTTTCTCCCCTACTTAACAATGCTGTCCCTTTTTATAAAGGGAACGACGGAGATATCCAAGTAACAAAATAAGTAAAGCAGCGATTCCTCAGGATCAAGGATCCTGAGGGATTCGCCAAACTGTTAATCCTTCACTTTTCTTTCCTTCTCAGCCGAGTTGGTATCTCCTCCTCCTTTTCTGGGCTGATCTGCTTCGATCTGCTTAACCTCGTTTGCATTCGGTTCCCCTTCAGAGGGACAACAATTATCTCTTCTTTGTCTTTTCCTTCGGAATGACAGCTCCTTGTTTTCACCTTCTCCTGCACAGAAAGATGACAATTATCAGCGATTAAATTTCCCATATTAATTCTCACATGTTTTATTAGAATTCTTTATTCATGATGCAAAAAGGGTTACAAATGTTACTAAAAAGCCACTGAACTGTTCATCAAAAGCATACCTTTTGAGTGCTCCACACACCCCCCTGCTTACCCTGTTTCATGCTCTCATGAAAACATTATAGTTGACATGCAAGGCAGTGAGAGAATAGGCTGGAGAGGGAATCTCATGAGGAGGCCTACAGCCGTGATGAGCGACTAAATCATCAAATAACTGGCCTGTTTTACCTTCAGGCATCTCATACAAGGCCTGATATCCGGGTGCAGGGTGCCAGATGATTGGACTACAGAATCTATACCCTAACCAGGATGGTCCTGCTTTCAAAATACGCTTGCCATAGAGGTTTAATCGGCCAGCAGCTAACTCAAAATTCTCGTATTTGAATGGTTCTCTGAGTTGGATGTTTGGGTTAGAAATCTGGTATTGAAATTTGGCTGCATCGATGGCGAGGTCTTTAATAGTAAGAAAATATTCCAAACTGTGTCAGATTAGGGCCTCGTGCATGGGTCCTAATGTCTTCATGACACCCAGGGTTCTCATAAGGTTCCTATGTGCATTCCATAAGAGCACTGGGTTTCTAGGCTCAGCTCTTACCCACAAGTCCAGGCTATTTTCCTGTCTCTGAAAAGCATTATAAGCTTTGAGCCATTTCAGCTGATTAACCCCAAATGAAATGAAGGCTTGCAATTGTATGTCCCCAACAAAAGGGCCAGGATTTAGTTCAGTTCCCTGGTCTAGCACGAGGTTGTGCAAATAAAATTCGCAGAGTAATCTTTGAACCTTGACTCCATAATGCTTGCAACAATCTATAAAATCATTAACAGTATTGATTTGTATAGGGGCACCTTCTCTAACAGCTTTTATTTTTAATTGTAGATATCGTTCAAGTAAAAATAAAGCATAGTTTTTAGCAGGGGCCCTACAGGTCAGAACGTCATTATATAAAGAACACATAGTGTCCATCTGCCTAATAACAGTATCTAATCGACGAGTTACCTTGGCAACTTTTTCTTGCTCTTTTCGCCAACCTTCAAAGGCCTAGCTCTCGGACTGACTAACATTCCGAAGTTGCTGCTGTAACTCTTCATATTTCTCCCGGGGGACTGTTTGTTCTCTCAGTTGTTCAGCCTATTGCTAAGCTTGCTTCATCATCTTATGCAAGGTTCTTGTTTTCGGATCTCTTTTCCATAGAACCGTAGAGGCCGGGAGTTTTACCTGAACTTTCTTGTTACGCTGTTTGGAGTTCAGAACCCGTATTACCCCTGAGGTTGGTGCTTATGTTTGGATTTCCTTATTCTCCTTCTCTTTTTTAACACGAATGTAAGTTTGCTGCTGTCCTTCTGTTAATGGAACAACATTCTGTTCCTCTGCATTATTTGGAACGGCAGTTCGTTCTTTAGTGTCATTTGGAACAGCAGTCTGTTCTTCAACGTCATTAGGAACGGCAGCAGGGTTTCCAGCAGGGCGACTGTTGGTCCTTCGTCTTTTTGCCCTGCAGGATTTGCTGCAGTGGCCCTTTTTCTTTTCCCTGCGGTCCTTTTTATCCTCTGGTTGGCTTTCAGAATTCGAATTTGTTGTCGGAGCGGGGCTACAGTATTCAACAACCTCTGTTGTTTCCTTCTCAATTTCTTAATTTCCATGGCTTCTGTAGATGGCTCATGACTGGCCCTTAAATCTGCTCCTACTTCATCTGGAATTTCTTCTGGTGTCTTGGGAATAGATTGTCCCCGATCAGTTTCTCCCATCTCCTCATCATGAACAGGCAGGTTTTCTTCTCATGCCTCTACTGCATGTGACTTTTCAGATATGTTTTCTTCTGGAGGTTCATCAGGGAGGTCTGGTGGGCTGGAGGGTTGGCCATACTCCCCCATATTGGCCAAGACCGTGGCCAATTCGTCTTCGCCCACAGGGTCCTGTGGTGGGCTGCCCTCCAGCTGTCCCATTTCCTCCTCCTGATTGGATTGCTCAGTAGCTGCCTTGGAGTGCTCAACTTCTGCTTCCGTTTCAGAATGCTCATCTCCCTCCTCATTTCCTTCTCCAGACTGCTCAGACTCCTCCCTAGATTGTTCGGCCCTCTCCTCAGATTGTTCTCCTTCTGCTTCTGAAGGCTCGTCCGTAATCTCTATCGGCTGGCTGGTACTTACCTGGATCTTCTTCAGCCTCCCTCGTATCCGAGCTAGCCGGGCTGATTTTCTGGGCCTCTCTGGTTGTTCGGGTGTACTAGCAACAGGTTTTTTAGTTACCGATTCTCTGCCTTTTTCCGATCGTTCGGGTGTGCTTGAAGAATGTTTACGTTTTGGGGATGGTGTTGCCAATCCCCCCTCAATTATTTCAATGGGCTCCTCCCAGCTGCTCTGCTGTTGGGTGAGACTATGACTAACTATCAATCGAATCAATCCATGGTGGCTAACGACTGATTCTACGTGCTGTACCTTTTTCAGGCTTCGGGCCACATCATGCAATAATGAATTCAAAAATGCAGGCAGATTTACAGAACATTTCTATTTTAAAACAGTTAAGAGTTTAAGATGTCGTGGTCTTACCACATCTTTCCTCCCTTCGCAGGTAATGTAGCTCTGCACTGTCTTTGCTAATTCCGTCCAGGGCTCCTAACGTTGCTGGCAGAACTCCCTTCCCCTTAATGGTCAAGATTTGGCCTTCATCCTGGAAAATTTTCATGATTTTCTGTAATCTTTCCTTCTTCAGTGTCCAGACGGGTCCGGCGGCTGATAGTCTTGAGACTTCTGCAATTATATCGTCAGTGACCGCTATCCGCTTCCCCCTTACTGTGGAGTAATCCTCCTGTAGGTTCTGCAGAAACTCCAACGCCACTGTTTCATTAGACTCTTGTAGGCGACTGAAATAATTCAGCCACCCTGCTCTTTCCAGGATCTCCCGGGCAGCAGTGGAGACTGTCAACCTCTGAGGTTCGCTTCGAATTTCCCTTCCCCCCATGGTTTCACTGTGAATTCTCAATGGAACAGCAACTGCTTGTGCTGTTTGAAACACAGAGAGGGTAATAGTCGCAGGATTTTGGAAAAAAACACAGAGTATGCAACAAAAATGGATTATGAACGGCAACTTTCGTAAAAATAGAATTGTCATGCCGTTAAACCATGCCATACCGTCGTACACTATCTTCCCCGAATAGTGAGCTAACACGTAATTCGTGGAGTAATGAGGTTAACTCCCCCCCCCCCCCCCCCCCCCCCCCCCGCACACGGGGCGCCCCCCCCCAACAAAGAGGGGAAGAAGAAGAGGTTGAAAACACACAAAAAAAAAAACAACAAAAAAAAGACCATGTTCTAAAAGGACAACGAATTACCGAAATCGAGGCAGAAAGTTGGATCTCGTTTTACATAAGAGGCTGCATGATATGATGCGAGGCTGAGGGATAGGACGTCTGTCATACTTACGAAATCTCAAGTGGTCATTGTCAGTTCCTTTGCCATGATTGGTGATAATAAATACTCATGCGATGTATAAATCGGGAAATAAAATATGATTTATTGATAGGATATAAGAGACAAAGGAGTGTTAATATCGTACCTATTAGTGTAACCATTATGACTCCAATACCATTAACAGTGCTCTGCTACTGACAGGTGTTCATAACCTTGGCAGAGTTGTTTATTTCACCCCTGGAACCATGATCCTTTGTGTGTATTTTGAAGAATATAATGTCAAAATGTAGGTCATTATGCTGGCTTGGTAACCAGGTAGCCATAATTCCATTCACGAGGAAGGAGCGAAATGTGGACAGGCCGGCTCGTGATGAGACCTCCTGTTCCAAGGTTTGTTTATTTAATATGCCTTTTGGAACATATCCCTGGTGTGGTGGCCATAATGGGAATGCCACTTCACTTCCATCCTCATGATCATGGTAGGCTGGCTCTTGATGAGACCCCCTATCCTGCATTTGACAATTTATAATTACTTTTTTCTCTTTTTCACAAAGTACTTTTTCTTATTTATATACACATAAGGGTGGTTCAGCACTCCTTAAGAGTGGGAATGGTGGAAGAAGTCTTATCATCCCAATAGAAAGATATAAACCCTTTGCTCTTATTCCTAAGTAATAATCAAAGAAATTTAAGGGGATCGTCATGATAAAGATAACCAACCAGAGCAAAGGTAGTAAAACAATGACAATAAAGATGAGAAGTAAGTGTGTCCCTCCTTTTGTCCTCTTACCAATGTTAAGCCTTATGAAGATAGCGATTTATGGTGTGCGGACTTCGGTATGTCGTGATTTTATATTCATTGCATAAGTGCATAGCTGTATCTTAAAGATTGGAAAGAACGCGGGCGAGAAGCATCCTCAATATAAATCAGCAAAAAGAATAGGCTGTTTCACAAAGAGAGCAAAAGCATGCCGGTGGTGTTCCTTTGGAGAAAGAAACAAAGAACTATAAATGGCAAACAAAATGCAAATGTCGTTCCTTTGAAAGGGGAACAACAAAAACAAACAATCAAAAAGGATGTTGTTCTTTTGGAAAAGGAACAGCAGAAGAGCAAAAAAATGCTGTTCCTTTTGAAAAGGAACAGTAGAAAATCAAAAATGCTGTTCCTTTTGAAAAGGAATAGCAGAAAATCACAAAAGCAGAAAATCCCCGGCAACGGCGCCAAAATGTGGAGCTATAACAAGGGTTTCTTTCACCTCTAATTACCCCACATTAATACGTCAATCCGGGAACGCTTTGTTATTCCAAAGAGTGTCTCAGTCTGAGGCTATCATTTGTCAGAGTAATGCCAGTGGTACAGCGTTCAGAAATACAAAGCAAATGGATGCTGATCTATAACCAAATTACTTCAAAAACACACACTTCAGAAAACTAGGCAGCATATCAGTCAAGGGTACGGAAGCAATAACCCATCCCTTTAGAAACTGATGGAAAAGAAGTTAGAGCATGGACCACAGATCTAGGAGCTAAGCAGCGGAATGCTGAGGCTCACTATAGCCTTAGACCTTCTCTCACACCAACAAATGCGAGTAAATAAAGTGACAGAAAGTAAAATGGAACAACAAATAAGAAATTGAACAACAAGTCTAAAATGGAACAACAATGATAAAATGGGACAGCAATCAAACAACTAAGTCTCGCGAGTCATAACCAAACTTAATTGATTAAACCAAACACACTCTTTGCAGTAAAATAACAATCTTTCATTCTTTGAGACAAATCGGGCAGAACACACTTATGGAACAACACTTATTAATAAATTATGGAACAACACCAATAACTCGTATACACACACAACACGCTGGTATAATAATTTGAGCAATATTGATTAGAAAGAATATGGCTGTGTTTCCACATAGAACAACAATGCTTTCTGAGTCTAACGATTGTAAAGAACACAACACAACCCCAAGTAAATCTATTGACAAGAATATTCAGTACAAAAGCTCTGTAACAGAATAGTTATAATGTTTGGTCCAGACGAACAATATGCAATTAACTCTGAAGGGATTCAATGATATGATGTAGAGTCACTACACGAATTTCCTGAAAGAAACCTTAATGAACTAATCTTAACAGAGCATGTAATAGTAACTTCAAAAGCAGATCAGATTACCGGATAATAATGATAAGCAAACCACGTAGAAATCAAGTTGTAATGATACAGAAGCAAGTGTCCTTCGGGGCCGGGCCCTTGGCCTCCAAGGGTACACTTCCTTAAGTTACTCCAGACACAGAGATGAAATAAACGCCAAGTTTATATTAATGCATCAACAAACTTACAGTAAACCAGTTCTCAGCAAGCCTCAATGATCAAAGTTCAATATTGTACTAAAAGTTACATAAAAACGTTCTCCCCTGCTTAACAATGCTGTCCCTTTTTATAAAGGGAACGACGGAGATATCCAAGTAACAAAATAAGTAAAGCAGCGATCCCTCAGGATCAAGGATCCTGAGGGATTCACCAAATTGTTAATCCTTCACTTTTCTTTCCTTCTCCGCCGAGTTGGTATCTCCTCCTCCTTTTCTGGGCCGATCTGCTTCGATCTACTTAACCTCGTTTGCATTCGATTCCCCTTCAGAGGGACAGCAGTTATCTCTTCTTTGTCTTTTCCTTCGGAACGACAGCTCCTTGTTTTCACCTTCTCCTGCACAGAAAGATGACAATTATCAGCGATTAAATTTCCCATATTAATTCTCACATGTTTTATTAGAATTTTTTATTCATGATGCAAAAAGGGTTACAAATGTTACTAAAAAGCCACTGAACTGTTCATCAAAAGCATACTTTTTGAGTGCTCCACAAACACCTGCTGCCAAATAGAGTACATAACCGAGATGCAAACTTGAGTACAGAATAGCGGGTCCATGAAAAATTGACTGATGCGTCCATCCATGTGGTGGAACCCCTGCTACATGTCCAGATGTTTTCAAAGTCTATGAGTCCATAGAAAGATTAGTAAAAAATAATCCAATGGCTATAAGTCCGTTGATATCTACTTAAACTACTCAAAATCACATGAAAACAGTACTAGGTAAATATTCTACCTCCATTTGCAAAAGAACGTGGTTTGGCAGTGATATCATGGTACAAAAGGATAAAAAGGGAGTAAATTTCGATAAGAACAGTAAAATAGTAGGTGTAAAATAGGTACAAAAGTGGGGACCAACACCTTCACATACTCAAGATTATCTACAATGTAAATATGTAATACATGTTGCATCTAATTGTTCACCACCACGAATGGATGAATTTAATTACCAACCATTACTATAATTCATTTTGGCATGAATATATATACAAATATTTAAGCACTTGCCTTTAACTTTTATGACAAGCCCTTTAAAAGGAAAAACCTCTCCCTTAATTTTGTTAGTGTACTCTTCATACGTATGTAGGGAATACTAATATCCATTTTGAATAGTTACTCACTAGTATATAATATGTAAGGAGAAACCATATATCCCTCAACCATTGATGTTTGATTACGATGTGATCTCTGTTTAACAAATATTTTTAATGCCCTTGCATTATCTTCATCAACTGCATTACTTTTGTGTGAATATTTCCACATATTTAAATATCCTCAACCTTGTGAATGTGGTTCTACTCGTATGAATTCAAGAAACTCAAAGGTAAATTCTTCATAATTTCACATATTAGTTGAGGAGTCGTTATCTTACCATACTTGATATCTTCTAGACGTATTTCCTTATATAAGGACCAACTACTTTCTATAGTCAAACATATTCGAATAATACGATATATATATACAAAGGACCCTCATATGAAGGTCTTGATTTCAACCTAAAACAAACAATAACATTTGGAGTACATTTTTGTTTTGTTTTATTAGTTAATTGTATTTCCTCCAAAAGTCAAATTACATCATTGACAACCATTGTTCAAAAGATATCGGCCTCACTCCGCCACACTAGAAACTAGATTTGTTGGTCGATATATGGTAGTTCTATTGTTTTACAAAATATCACAAATAGCTACTGGACATAAAAGACTATGTAACTAAAAAGTAGGTATATGACAAAAATCCATAACATGGTATCCACATCAAGAGTCTAATGATGTAGCTGGAGTCGAGTCCTTTGCTCTCATCCCGAGAGGCACAAAGGGCTTAAACTCACACTGAATATGTTTCTCCATGTGAGATACTTGAGTTTCGAGCCTATTCAATCATGCTCGCATTTTCCATTGGTTCTGTTGAGTGTCGTTTAGAAAGGAGATGATGTCAATTCTATCCTTGTGCTTCTCCTTTAACACTCGTCCCAATAGAGTTTGTAATTGTTATTGGAGAGTAATAGCATGCATGTGTTGGTTCCTCCTTCCCATGGTGTGGCTAGGGTTGGGGAGTTAGTGAGCGACATCATCTAATAGTTATGAGTATGAAAAAACTGGTATGTATTACTAAAGGTGTCTCTCTAGCAGTTGGATATCCTCTCGCGTACTAAGAAAGGTTGTAGAGTGATAGGTAATCATCAGCTCTTGAGCCTACATCTCAACACGTGATAGACATTGTTGGCCATGACCCCCAGCCCCATGGTTTCCACACATGAATTTACACGAAATTTTAACCCACACAAATAATGAATCTACACAAGTCCAAAATAAAATATCCATCAGCTCTTCGAATTCCAGGCAATCAATAGCTCCTCAGAGGTAGGACATATAATCATAGGCCTAGTATGTTTTACTCCTACAATACTTTCCACAAACCAGAGAACTACTTTCCACCAAAATAGATAGATGATCAACCCAAACTGGGATGAAGAAGGACATAGAGACACCATTTTGAATAGATTTTGGTCAACAAACGGACCACTTTAGTGAGGCCAAGTTGGACCAGAAAAAACAACCAGGTCCCAAAATAATAAGTCCCCTAGGCTTGGATTATATAAAACAATCACCTTCCCCAACAAATGTACTACCACAAATCCCAAACCCACCTAGTGGCAAGCAAGATCCAAAGAACTTAACACATACAACCAGGGGATAAACAATACCTCGTAGTAACTGTGAGGAGGAACTAACACCAAGAATGTATGGATGCCGCCACCTGATTTTTCATCTATGTAGCTTTGCCTGTCATCTATAGAAGCCAATTCACTTCAATATGTTTCCTTCAACTCAACAGGCACGTCAATCTTCTCCACTTCTATGAGATTACCTCTGTTACCATCTACCCACAAAATTAAGGCATTATAATTATTAAAAAACATAGGCTTTATATGAATTCTGGCATGCTTGTTCCATTCCATAGGTTTCCAACTCGCTATCTAGTTCTTCAATTTCTGAGCCTCACATCTCACAGATGTTGAACTCTGAAGTGGATGTGAGAATCCCACCAATAATAGGGGAATTCTCTTCTCTGGGCAAATAAGGCCTCTCCACTATATAGCAGCTACACGAAAATTCTCCAAAATATGGTACTCCATGTGTTCGATAGAATTATAGTCGCACACTTTGTCATGGGGGTGGAAAGCCACGACAACCCCCTCTTTAATTGTCTAATGTTTCGGTGGGGTAGCAGACACCCCCTCAAACATAGTAATATGCTCATGTGATAAAAACATGTTCACATTTCAAAACTTTTATCTGTGTCATTTTTTTTTTATTATTATTTTTTATTTCATTTTATTTTTTCTCGAAGAAGAAAAAAGGTGCAATTTTCATTAATTATAAGAAAATTACATGTTGTATCTTCAGCATGTATGAGATGCGGTCACTAGTGAATGAAAAACCATTCAAATTAGTACAGTATCATAGTTCAATATTTACAGTGTCATCATAATATTTACATTAAAAAGTTAAATGCATAACTGCCTTGTGAACCAAAAACTAAACAAAAAGCAAAAATGCCAAATGATCTTTATGAAGATCATTCTGAAATATTTCCATCCATCTCGATGAATGGTCGATGAAAAAACTGGTAGAATACTTGATCTTTGAATTCCTGTATCAACCACTGCCCCTTGATTTGCTGTGCCTCCTCTTTGGATAGAAAACCAGTGATCACATTCCTTTCCCTATATATATTAGAGCATACAATAAAATCAAAATGTGATTTTAGAGTGATGACTTCATCCAGTAATCCCCTGAGTGTGTGCAAGTGACAGTGATATGCAGAGTTGATCCAATTTATAACAAGCTGTGAGTCCCCAAAGATCTGTATCCTGTGGCAGTTTTGTTACAGTGAAAATATAAGAAGGTATCTTAGGTAGTTAAGTTCCACATAGTTATTGGTGCCTCTCCCTAAACCCACTTGGATCTTGAAGAAGTGAAGATCATTTATTTGAAGTACAACCCCCCCCACAGCTTGCGGACTGAGCCAACCCATCGAAGAAATCCCATGGAATGCTCTTGTCTATTACTTCCGAAATTATGACTCGAGCGTGTTGGTGGTCAGGGTCTCCAGGAATCAAGTTATAGATGGCGGCAATATAATTTCAAGTGGATGGCCAATGCATCCTGGAAAATATTGTCATTCCTAGTCAACCAGATACTCCAGCAGACAATCAGAGGGAGGTTTTTGACATTTTGAGAGGTTGCCTCATTCCATGAACATTGCCAAGCATCAATTATGTGGGGACCCTCCCATCTGTGCGTAATGTTGAGGGTGGTTGTAATATGAGTCCACACTTGGCCAGCAACCGGGCAGTGAAGGAATAAGTGATCAATATCCTTTGAGATTTCCTTACAGAGACAACATTGGGACGGACCATGAAATGCACGTCGCATAAGGTTGACCTCTGTGGGTACTTTATTCAATAGTATATACCACATAAACAACTGAGTTTTGTGAGGTGTCGTTAGTTTCCATATTGAGCGCTACCAACAGCTTACATCCATCAGGTCCTGAGCATTCATAAGAGCGGCATACCCTTCCTTTTACCCATATGATTTCATCTTCCTGTGGAGTAATCCTGATATTTTCTTCCTTCAATGCACCAATAAATCTATTCCATACCCCTCTCCATCTACCTAGGATGCCAAGGTCCAGAGTGTCCAGCCATTTCTGTGATGTCTAGTTTGGATGTCTGTCATCAGCAATGTGTGTGAGATGGGTGATGCCAACTGTTGAAGAAATTTTCGTAATGCTAGTGGTAGTATGTGTGCGTTCCCACATCCAGACTAGGCATCAGTACCCAGTCGTACCTGCACTCCATTCCCGATTCACCACGCTAGTCCATCTTTGATGATACTAATCGACTGCGAGATAGCCTTCCATATGATTGATGCACCAGATATTCCTTGTGATGGCATGCGAATCTAATCAATGACTGATATGGGGTGTATATATTTATAGTAGACCACCTCTTTCTAAAGGCTCTCTGATTTGATAATTTTCCATCCCATCTTGGTAGAAAATGCCTTTGCAAAAACATGTAGATCCTTTATACTCCAACCACCCCATTTTCTAGGTTTCCCAATCCTGTCCCAGCAGACCTAAGAAAAAATCCTCACCACATTTTTCCCTCACCATAGGAACCGACAACATATTTGTTGTATCTTGTTGACAATGCCTTTTGGTATCCAAACAAGTGTCATCTAGTATACCAGGATGGCCTCTAGCATAAATTTGATCAGGGTGAGTCTACCGGCACTAGAAAGCCATCGTTGTTGCCATATGTTTATACAACCTTTGATTTTTGCAATGAGCCATGACCAATTACCAAGGCAGTATCCATTTGGATTGAGCCTGAATCCAAGGTATTTGAGACCCGTCTCCAGCTATTGTCTCACAAATTCAAATTATTGTAATGCATGTCTTTCCTCATTTTGTAGGCAAGACACCAATACGATGGTGGATTTGTTGAAGTTGGGCTCCATATTTGTAGCTTTACAAAACATGGATAACATTTTCTTGAAACAAGTGGTATCACAGAATGATCCGTTTAAAAAAATAAGAACATCAAATACAAACAATAGATGTGAGAGATAAGACACATCAGATATCATTACACCTCCCAGAGACCCTTCTGCACAATCTTTAATTAACAATCTACTTAATCCCTCCATGATCAAAAGAAATAATAATGGGGATAAAGGGAATCCCTATCTCAGACCACATTTATCATTGAAAAAACCCGATGCTGCCCCATTGATGAGAATGCTATAGGATGCAGTAGTGAAACAACACATGATCCATTTTATGAACAAGTGAGGAAAATCGATATGAGTAAGGATAAGCTGAATATAAGACCAATTTTCACAATAAAAGGCTTTTGATAGATCAATTTTGAGGATGATACTCTTGTTCTTTTTTTCTATCGAGTGGAGTCCTTCCTGAGCAGTCCCTATGGCTTCATGAATCTGGTGTTGGTTAAGGAAAGCAATTGTTCCTTAGAAATCATCTTGGATAATAAGGCCTTGATGTGCATAGCAATAATTTTAGAGATAATCTTGTATATACAGTTACAAAGGGAAACGGGCCAATAGTCATAAAAGGGTTGAGGGTTATCAGCTTTGGGGATGAGGGCAAGAAAGGTCGAGTTGAAATCTTCATACATCTAGCCAGAAAGTCTGCAATCCTTAATAGCCAATAAGAGGTTTGGCCCAATGTGTTAAAAAAAAGTGAGGTAGAATTCCATAGGCCACCCATCCGGTCTCAGACTCTTATCTCTTTTGAACCATTTCAGGACAACTTCTATTTCCCCCAGCGTTAGTGGTTCATTTAGGGTCTCCGCATCTTTAGCCTCTACAAACCTAAGAAAAACTTCAACAATGTGAATATCTTAGCTATGGAGGCTTCCCTAGGTTCTTTGAAGATATGTTGGAAATTGCACCTTTTTTCTTCTTCGAGAAAAAATAAAATGAAATAAAAAATAATAATAAAAAAAAAATGACACAGATAAAAGTATTGAAATGTTAACATGTTTTTATCACATGAGC
>Ga0115851_100199_pt1 | contig 22667 bp, 28 predicted proteins | sample InSIn2gowninarea_FD_83865 | JGI IMG/M metagenome (GOLD analysis project Ga0115851, IMG submission 83865)
CCTGAATAGGATATAGAAGAAAATCTTGAAGAAATTACCGAAAAGGTCTTAACTGAAGAGTACATGGAGACTAGCTCCGTACAGGTTCAAATAGAAAAGATCCTAGTTGTTGATCTAGATCAGGAGTGGGAGAAATTTAATAAAAAACTCCAAACAAAGATGAGTCTTGAAGGGAATTCTGGATTCCAGACCCCACAACACACTCAACAGGTTATAAATCTAGAAACAAAAATACAAGAAACTATAACTACTCAAGATATTAAAGTCATCCTGGCACACCCAACTTCTGAAATTGTTTTAAATATTGAGGAAATACCAACACTGGACATATTCTATAGCCCAACACATAGGCTGTAGTAAAAAGGCAAAGGAAGAAAATAAAATTGGATGTATCAGCACCAACAACTCTTGGAAGTGAATCAATGGAGGTAGTATGGAAAGACACCCCCATTGATCCATTAGAAAATGTTACAAAGATATCGCAATTTTTGGGTGCCTATGCAACTGCAACAATCGATAAGGCAGCAGAGGTTCAACTTTTGCTTAAAGAAAAAGAAAGAGTTCAGCTGCTTGAACAACAACTTGAGCAGGAAAGACAAAGCACCAATAGGAAAGTATAAATACAAATGGCACAACGTCAACAAGCTTTTGAACAAATGACAGTACAACATCAGATAGATATTGCAGAGAAGAACAGATAGATTCACTAAATGCATGCTATACTGGATAAATTCAAAGACAATCTTCAAATAGATGAATTCATTAAAAAGACACTTGAATTAAATTCTCTTTTGGCACAACAACAAGAGATATTCTGTCAAAGAATATCATTGATCAATACCTATTGTGAATCAAGTGATAAATTAAACAATCAATTGATTGATAAAAGATTGGAATATGAAGAGCTAAATAAGAGGATATCAGAATTCATTTCTTGGCAAGAATATGAAGAAGGAAAAAAGGCCGATTTACCAAATATTGAGGAGTTCCACAAGGATATCTTATTCACAGATTGGTGTTCAGAGTCTTTTGAACCTTGAATTGACTTTTCATGTGATTCCTCATCAAAATTGTGCTTGGAACTCTCCTCCAAGCTTACACTGGGAGTAGGTTCTCTTACTTATTCGATTTGTAACAGGTCCAAAGGGACCTGTTTGAGCCTTCTATTCCTGTATATGTGGAATTTGTTGAGGTCTGATGGGTCTATCTTTATTGATGCTAAATGTAAAACATGTGAAAATGTCTCAGCTTTCTCAAAGAGATCATCAAACTCATTATCCTCATGAATGAATTGCCTGGTTTTGACCATAATAGTGAAACTCTTGGCAATCTTGTTAGGATCATACTGTCTGCCTGGCATGGTACCCATATTTAGAGACATGATGTTCCTTATTTCTTTTTTCGCATGCCCAAGATCATGTAATGCGGAAGTGCCACATTGCAACGGGAAGGTTGGCTAGATGGATTTCTTCTACTCTTTGAGGGTTTTGGTTATACCATCACCCACTGTATGATAAGCAATCTCTCTTGCCAGTAATTTATTTGAAACATAATATGTTAGAACACGGGGAGCTGTAATACTCCTAAAAACTATGATATAAGTAAATAATTCCTCACCAAACCATCTTGCCACGGAAAGATGTCTACCTTTGCTTCCTCTGAAATCCTAGGGGATTTCTTATTAAAAATGATATGATAAATTGGCAACATGACACCATGACAAATTTTATAAAAATGAGAGCTAAATTGTGATTCCCACAAAATTTTATGATAAACATGGATGGGTGAAGGATCCTTTAAAGTCCAGCCCATGTTTGGAAAATGTGAGCAAAAACATATAGCATCCATGACATAAGCACTCATGTAAAAGGGAGGGATAACCCGAGTGGAGACAATTCTATTGCGCCTGTATTCTCTAATGTCTATGGCTAGATTGTCTGACAAAATATTACTCCAGTTCATAATCATAGCATTTACAATTGAATCAATCAAGGGAACCCATTCAATATAAAATTGGTGGTATCAGCTTTTCCGAATAGCCTACACAACATTGCAGCTGCAAAATTGTGTGGGGCTGACAGAGGTGCAATGGGGTACATACCAGTTTTCTCCCGCTTGTACTTGTTTGATCCAGACCTCCAATTTTGCATAGCGTCCATCGGGTCTTCATTTTATTTAGTGAAATTCTCAATAAAGGCTTTATCATAGATCTTCTGTGGCTGTGGAAGGTGGTACATTTGGCTCAAATTGTCTGGTTTGAATGACCCCAAGACTTCTTTCCTGGAGTTTCTAAACGTTCTATCCAAAATATCCACATTATCAATAATCTATCTTACCATTTCCGTTTATGTTAATATTTTCGGCCTTGCAGCTATCCTATGTAGGAAAGAACATGTTGCTTCGAAGTAATAAGTGTCGGATGAATCTCTGGCATCTGTTGTTGCTTTAGTTTCCAGGGGCCTTGGGTTTTTTTTCCTCCAGTAAATTATACATTGCCTCCCAAGATGTAGTCCCACTGTCCTTGTTACAGGTGGTATCAGAGAAGAGTGGTTGCATGTCTGACTCCTCAGACGTAATAGCCTCTGCGGTCTCTTTTCCTTTCTTAACAATTTCTGTGAGCACTGTCTTCTTCAAAATTTTCCTAAAATTCGGGCAAATGAAGAAAACAGGATAAAAATGCAGAGCTGTAAATGAAAGCAGAAACACAATTAGTACAGTAAATTTTGAAAGAACGTAAGAATGGAAATTTTATTTCAGACACAAATAAAAAGATATCTATCATCTTGAGCCGTTAAATGGATAAATGCATTTAAACCTCATTAACTATGCATTAAGTCATACATAAGATTTCCTTCATGTCTTCTTAGAGTATCGCATCGCAAGTTCTCAAAATGATATTTCAAATAGGTTTGTGTATGGACGATATCGATCTTGCGATTGCAATGAATTGCAATATCGCAAATCGCAAATCGCAATATCGGAAAGATTGCAAATAAAAAATCACAAATTGGGAGTAGATCAATTTAAAGTTGCTTTGATATTTTGCAATTTGAAGCGAGAAGCATAATTTTTACTTTATCGAGCGCATTTTCTTAGACTAATGATTATTTCACTGAAATGACTATTTTGCGATAGGTCAGACTTTATTTAAATTATAACAATCTTTATTGTTATGTCGTGTCTAGAACTCATCGTATTTCGCGATTTTTTATGGTTTGCATATCTGCGCCCTTTATAAAAGCCGTAATGTGATTGCGATGAATACTTTTAAGGAATATCTAAGCCTTAGATTTTATAAAAAGTTAAAATGCTATATTTCGGTCTTTTACTGGGATTCTTTTATTTCATTTTACGGATTTTGACTCACGTCTAACCTTTGTTACTTCAGATCCTGCGATTTGTGATAAAGCGGGAATGCCTAATCACAAAGTGACTTGGTTTGATATCTTAATTTTATCCAAAGTTTTATTCCGAATGGTTTCAAAAGGCAAGCTCTTATTTTCTAAGTTTTTTTATTTTTTTAAAGGGTCCCCTTTTATTAATACAATACTAACTATTAATATAATAAATTGGGGGGGGGAGGGGTTGTTGAACAATACAACAATTGGAGATTCATTGGAAGAACCATTTATCTTTGATAGTTTGTAATTTCTAAAACTTTCAAAATAAAGGTAGTTCAGGAAATAGGAATTGCATGAAATTTAAGATAAGTAACATTTCTCTGAATTAAAAAAAAAAAAAACCTCACCTAATTATAATTCATTTGATATCCTCTTCAAAATGAAAATTCCTTTGTCTATATTATTCTTTACTTAGTTTAAAGATAAAGTAGGGGCTCTTGCAGATAAGCTTTTAGATGTACTCATTTGTCACAGGTAGGGCCTCTGCTACTAGCAGGCGTCCATAGCCTCGACAGGGATACCTTATAACCATCAATGATTTAGTGTCCCATCCAGATAAGAGTGCAGTTTTTAGAGATAAATTCGAAATCATATACTTATTCTCTTTTTTTTCCTTTTCTTAAACAGTTTATTTGTTTGCAATTTTTTTTCTCTTTTTTATAACTTAAAAGTCATTGTCTTGGTTTGGTGGCTAAATAGTGACAATGTCATTCACTGTTGTAATTCAACTGAACAAGCTGGCTCGTGAGGAGACCCCTTGTCTTTTGATCAAAATAATATCAAGCCATTACCCTGTTTTTATATGCAGTATTGGTAATGTTAGTCTATTATTTCCCTATGAACATGGTAATCAATCTCTTGATGAGACCTATTATCTTTTAAGTTTTAGTATATTTTAGAATTACACTCTAAAAAGAGAAAAGTTTACTGGATGGGGAGAATCATTGACTCCTTAAGAGTTCTGGATGACAATTATAGAGCTGAGGATGCTTATCTGCGAAGAGTCTTTACTTTGTTAAAAACACTTTTCTTGACTGATAGTAGAACAAAAATTTCTTGATAAAGTTGGAGGTTTCTCAAAGAATAAATAATTTTGGTGGAAACAAGCAGATTTCAAGAGATAGAACCTAGTTAATTTTCAAATGTTATAATTATTTCCTTAACAATCTCTACTTATAAAAACAAAAAATCAAAATATTTCAAGAGATTTTTTATTTAAAGCCAAAAGTAAATACTATTTAACTTTTATTTTCCTAGAAAAAGTAAAGGCGATAGTCTACATGGGATAGAAGAAGTTATCTCCTATGAAAAATATTTCTTCAAAATCTGCTTATTCACAGGTAGAGAATCTCTCTTGCCTGTTAAATCTTGCAATAGAAATGTTGATGGGCCAATTTGTTCTGCAATATGAAATGGTCCAAGACACATTTTTTGGAATTTGGTATGCTTACCTTTTTCCTCGTGTGATTTATCCCACTTCAATATAAGGTCTCCAAGTTGAAACGATTTTGGACTTACAAAATTTGCATCAAAGGAAGATTTAACTAACTGTTGATGATGGGCATGTATGATTTTGGCTTTCTCTCTTTCCTCTTCAAGTTTGAGGAGATGTGATTTCCTTAATTGCAAAGAAGAAGAAGGAGTTTCTTCAATAAATTTAACTAGGGCTAGAGAGGGAATAACTACATTTGTAGGAAGGACATATTTTTTCCCATAGACCAGATTAAATGGAGAAGTGCCTGTTGAGGCCTTTTGTGTTATCTGATCTTCCCATAGAGAAAATGTTAGAGATTTATGCTAGTTTATTTGATTTTGATTAATAATTTGTTTAATGATCCTAATGAGGTTTTTATCGGTTGATTCGGCTAAACCGTTTCCCCGAGGATAATACTTAGAAGAATACTTAATTTTGGAACTTCTTTTGAGAGCGAATTCTGTCATAGTGTTTCCTTTGAAATAAGATGCATTGTCAAACATCAGGGTAGTTGGTAGTCCAAATATGGTAATGATAATTTGATCAATAAATTCAATGATGTTCTCAGAATTGGCTACTTTTAGTGGAATTGCTTCCACCCATTTAGTAAAGTAATCAGTTGCTGTAAGGATGTATCTATGTTGCTTTGAAGAGTGAGGAATGATCTCACCTATTATGTCCGTTCCCCATTTCCCAAATGGTTGTTCAATGTTGACCAACTGTAATGGAAATGCGGGTTTCCTTTGTCTTCCAATAGCAGTTTGACAGGTTTCACACTTCCTTACATATTCATGTGCATCTTTGAACAAGGTTGGCCAATAATATCCAACATGCTGGATTTTATGTGCTGTTGTGTCTCCTCCAAAATGTCCACCAGCTAGTCCATCATGGGGTTCCTACAAAACCTTTTCTGCCTCAGATTTTTCAAGGCACCCAAGTAAAACATAATCATAATTCTTTCTAAACAAAGCATCATTGACGATTTCGTATTGCTTTGATTTTAATCTCAAAGCCCTTTTTCTTTTGTAACTAAGCTACATAGGGGCATATCCATTTTTTAAATAAAAGATGAGATCAACATATTGAGATTCAATATCGTTGAGGATTACCTCAGATATTTGTATATCATCACCTGAATCTTCTTCTACTGGTAAGTTGGATGCTCCAGCTAACATTCTGCAAAAACCTTGACCCCTAACAATTTTAGCTAGTTTGATTTCGACATCATATTCTTGCAGTGTAGTTTCCCAGTTGGCCTTTTTTTCTCCTACTTCCCTTTGCACCAGTAATTGCCTTACTGCTGGGAATGGAACTATGATTTTGATGTGAGTTTTAAGGAGAAATTGTCTAAAGTGATTTGTTGACTTAAAAACAGCTAAGGCCTATTTTTCCATAGTAGAGTAATTTAACTCAGCACCTTGTAGATTTGAACTAAAAAACGAAATTGGTGCTTCAATTTGTTGATTGTTGAGTTGTGTCAAAACGACAACATATGATGTTTATAATGCAAATGTATATAAAATAAAATGATTGGAAAAATTGGGAGTTGTCAGGGAGGGAGCATTGATAATATCTTGTTTGATTATATCAAATGCTTCTCTTTCATTGTGACCCCACTTGAAAACTAAATTTTTTTTAGTCATAGACTATAAAGGTAAAACTATATGTGAAAAGTCAGGGACAAATATTTTTGAAAAATTATTTGACCAAAGCAGGACTACATGGATTTCTTATTACGGGGTAAGGGGATTTTCTCAATTTCCTTAATCCTTTCTGGATCAATATAAATACCCTTTTTTGAGATGACAAACCCTAAAATCTTACCTTAGCTTAAGGAAAAATAAGACTTCTTTTGATTGAGCGAGTTCCCATATTTTTTACATCATTCAACGATCTGCTTTTGGTTGTTCAAATGGCTGCTTCTCTTCCTGGAATAAATAGTGATATCATCTAGGTAAATAAAAATTGATTTGTTAATGAGTCCTTTAAAGGCTATATCCATAACTCTTTGAATTGTGCCACCTGCATCAATAAAACCAAAAGGCATTTTCTGATAAGCATATGTTCCTCATTTAGTTCTGAACGTGGTTTTTAATATATCATCTAGATGAATCAGGATTTGGTTATATCTTGAAAACCCATCAAGAAAAGACCTGAGCTCAGAACCAGCTACTCACTGCAGCACATGTTCCATGGTTGGTAGTGGAAAGTTGTCTTTTGACATGCTTTATTTAAATTTATGAAATCTATGCATATACAAATGTGACCATTCTTTTTCCTAACAGGCACTAAATTGGACACCCATTTCGAATGCCTAACAGGAAATATGATTTCGGACTTTAGGAGTTTATTCAACTCTGATTTGATTTGACTTTCAAGGTTTGGGTGAATCTTCCTTAGTTTCTGCTACACTGTTTTAACATTAGAGATCATAGGATTGGTGTGTTGTATGATTGAAGTATCATAAGATTTGAGATCGTTATAATCCCAGGAGAAGATACCTTTGTATTTCTTCAATAATCGAATGAATGATGATCTTTCATCAGAGGATAGACTGAGACCTAGATTAATGTTCTGAGGCTTGTCATCAATTCCGAGGTTCACTAATTCAAATCTCAATGTTGAGCTTTGGCTTTGGCGTTAGTTACCTTCTTGAATTTGTCTTTGAGATCATAAAGATCTTCTAATTTGGCTACAGATTTAGGTTTGGGATTTTCATCAACCTTTCGTTTTAACTAAAGGTCATGCTCATTTTCATCTATGATTTGGTCATTGTATGACCCCTCCGATGTTAGAAAATTTACAATATCATAATCATTGTTGAAGATTAGACAATTAGTGACATTGTCAGGAATGGATGGTCTAAAAATTAACTCAATGGAAAACCTATTAGGGCTATAATCCTCAGATGGTATGAGTTTTGATGCAACATTAGCAAACAAATCTGCATTAGCATTTTGCATTCTAGGTATGAGAGAAATATTAAATGCCAAAAAATGTGATGTAAGATCCTGGACTAATGATTGATAATGCTTAAGATGTCCAGTGTAGAAATTCCCACCTGTAGATCACCTGATAATGCAATATACTAAAGAAAAATACTTGATCCACTTCTACAAACAATTATGTGGAAGCTTAATCGAATTGAGAAAGATAAATTGAACACATATAACTTATAAGAAGAAATCAATCACACATAACACAGAAGAAATAACCTGGGGAAAGCCTCAGCCTAAAACCCCAACTCTGTATTATCATACAAGTGGAAATATAGTTCGGATTACACAAAGCCTTAGCTCGGAAGCTATCCAGCTCTCAGTATAATCCCTTTGCTGCTCATAGACGGTCAAAGGCTTCACACAAACCTTCTCCTCTGCCCTCCAAGCCTCCTATTTCCTTGTGCAGTTTTCCTTGGGGTCCAGTGTTGCCACTTGTGTGAATTGGCCTCTTCACACACTCACTAACTTCTGGTCTAACAGCACAAACTTGAAGGAGATAAATCATTCTCATGGATGAGCTTCCTTTATAGGAAAAAAATTCATCCAACTGATAGTACACTGTCCCTTCTTTGATCTCAACTGGGTCTCTGTCTGAACTGACATGCGTGAGTTATTCATGAGAGAATCTTCAGTTATCTGAAGTGCAGTAGTTATATGTAAGCATGCATTAACTAACTGAACTCACATTAATTTAAACAAACTGTTTAAATCAATCTAACTAGACTTGACTCTGTTAACTGAGCCAACTAATTACTACTCAAATTAGAACTCATCCTTATCTCCTTTAATCAAGGGATAACTTCTTTAATAAGTGGAGAATCTGTTGCATGTCCTCACATAGACTTCATGTTTGATTTTTCACAACTAATTAACTCATGGTGAATTAATTGATTTATTTTCAAACAATTGCTAAGACCAAATTCGAATTTTACTTCCTATTTTTAGTCCAGGGACTGAGTAAAATAGGAATCCATCCTGAAATGCTAAAACATATATTCTATTTTTAGCACTTCCATTTTTCATTCCCTATTCCCAATCCAGCACTGGTACCCAAACTGTTATTTTTAGCACTTCTATTTTTAGCATTTCTTGTTGCCATTTTTCAGTACTCCCTCTCAACAAGAAAGGATTCAACACGAACTTGATCCTGTACCTCTAGAATGTTCTGCATGCAACACATCTACCAAGTGTGGTTGCTCCAGCAACTATCGGAACAAAAAACTCCCCACTGACATCTCTATTGGGCTAGAAACATACTCTGATGTTGAAGCTCTACCTGCTGCTGACAAGTGCTCCCTCTCTGACCTCTAAGCTGCTGCAACACTCCATGCATCTCTCACCATTGCACACCTCTCTGTGCCATCCTGCACTGGTGCAACACTCATGTGCCTCTCGCATCGTTGTAGCCTACTAGCTCTACACAGTCCTGGGACTCCTGCACTGTAGCTCTCTCTACTGCTCCATCCGCATCTGTCTCTACCCAATCAGTTAGTCTACTACTCCTCATCGGGGCTCTGTAGCACAGCCAAATCAAAGAGGTTGGGTACCTCAAGGATCCTGCTCCTATTCCAACCTTCTTGGGACGATCACTCCACATCGCCCCACCTCCTACCTAGAGGTATGGATGCATGTGATCCCTCTGCCTAGCTGGATCGAAATTCCCCCCTACTGGAGGTCTCTGCATGAGTAGATGTCTCTACTCGATCTCCTCTTAGCTTCTCTAGTTGTGGCTACTCCACAACCTCCTGAAGCTACTTCACCGATTGTGGCTCCTCCACAATCGTCTGAGACTTCTTCAGGCGCTGCATGTTGAGAGGTAATTTACTTTCCCTCTCAACAACAAATCTAATCTTTTCATTTCTCCTAAAGGCTTTCCATGCATCTTGTACCTAAAGTGCATACAGGTTCTTGGCTAGCACACCAATCTATTTCATCTTTCCCGCCGTCACGAAATTTTCGGGAAAAAGAGCTGATTTTAAATCAATGATATCTCCCTCATCTGAACTCCGATTCAGCCGATTTTTTTTTTTTGAATTTGGGTATTTTTTCACAAAGAATACAAATATGCTCTTTATTTCTGAAAATTTTGTACAAACATTTTCAGATATGCTCTGCAAACTCTCGGCCCAAAACTCAAAAATTCAAAATTTCCACTATTATATTGTTCTTTGCTTTGATCACCTTTGCTCCGATACCATGTAGAATTTTTCTACAAATTATCTAGCTCTGATACCATGTAGAAATTCCCACCTGCAGATCACTTGATAATACAATATATTAAAGAAAAACACTTGATCCACTTCTACAAACAATTATGTGGAAGCTTAATCGAATTGAGCAAGAGCAATTGAACACATAACTGATAAGAAGAAATCAATCACACATAACACAAAATAAATAACTTGGGGAAAGCCTCAACCTAAAACCCGAACAGTGTTATCATACAATTTCAAATATAGTCCGGATTACACAAAGCCTTAGCTCATAAGCTATCCAGCTCTCAGTATAATCCCTCTGCTACTCATAGACAGTCAAAGGCTTCTCACAAACCTTCTCCTCTGCCCTCCAAGCCTCCTATTTTCTTGTGCAGTTTTCCTTGAGTCCAGTGCTGCCACTTGTGTGAATTAGCCTCTTCACACACTCACTAACCTCTGATCTAACTACACAAATCTGAAGGAGATAAATCCTTCTCATGGACGAGCTTCCTTTATAAGAAAAAATTCATCCAACTGATAGTACACTGTCCCTTCTTTGATCTCAACTAGGTCTCTGTCTGAACTGACATGCATGAGTTATTCATGAGAGAATCTTCAGTTATCTGAAGTGCAACAGTTATATGCAAGCATGCATTAACTAACTGAACTCACATTAATTTAAACAAACTGTTTAAATTAATCTAACTAGACTTGACTCTGTTAACTGAGACAACTAATTACTACTCAAATTAAAACTCATCCTTATCTGCTTTAATCAAGGGATAACTTCCTTAATCATTGGAGAAACTGTTGCATGTCCTCACATAGACTTCATGTTTGAATTTTCACAACTAATTAACTCATGGTGAATTAATTAATTTATTTTCAAACAGCTGCAAAGACCAAATTCGAATTTTACTCCCTGTTTTTAGTCCAAGGATTGACTAAAATAGGAATCCATCCTGAATTGCTAAAAATATAAATTCTATTTTTAGCACTTCCATTTTTCATTCTCTGTTGCCCAATCCAGAACTGGTACCCAAATTACTATTTTTAGTAGTGTTATTTTTAGAATTTCTTGTTGCCATTTTTCACCATCCAGAAAGGCAGTGAATAGTATTTCTTACCTGTTTAATGATAATTTTTGAATCTCCAAAAACCTGCAGATATTTGATGTTGAGGCCAATTTCTTTGTATAATCCTTGAACCAATGCCTCATATTCTACAATATTATTTGTACATTCGAATTCTAATATGCAAGATAACATGGCTTTTTCTCCTTTTGGGTTGATTAAAATGCAACGAGCTCCTGCACCATCGTTAGATTTGGAACCATAAAAGTATAAAGTCCAAAATAAAGTATTAACTAAAGGTTTATTTACAAAAATTTATAGTTGGAAGCATCTGTCTGTGGGAAATTTTCAATTTGTGAGGTGACAACATTATCTAGAAAGGGAAAAAAGAAAAAAACGAAATGGAGACTAGGGTTTTGTCGACGGCTCTTTATTTTGCAACTCTCACGCTGCACCAGAGTGCCTCGAACGAAATTGACCGTGCACTATGTGCTCCGCTCAGCCCTTGCTATGCGGATCTGTAAAGGTAGACGTAGCATTCAGAGAAACAACAACAGATTCAACTTTTTAAGGGTCCCTTTCGCCCCTATGCAGCTCTTTATGCTGGTAACCTCAGCATTTATCACAGTTTAGTGGCTCTCTCCATTGGGGTTTCAGCGCCGAGTAGGCTCGCGTTTCAGACTATGGCTGATCCCGTACCAGTTCCTAATGTTCGGCAAAACCCACACTCTGTAGCACTAGCTCTTACGACCACAATCGATGGCCGACTTCTTCTCCGGCTTGCTGGTGGCCTCTGCAGATATTCTGAAGACTTGCTTGCCAGCTGCCCAGACTTTTCTCCCGGGACAGAGACCCTGGACACGCTCCAAGCATTGGCCTCACTCGCTTCACTCTAAAAAGGTAGCAAGGCAGGGGTTTGTCTAATGCAAATGATCATTCGGCCTCTCTACAGATCTGCAGCCCTATCCTTTGCAGCGGATCTGGGCTGGAGCGATAGCTTCCATTGGCAGAAGCTTTTTCCTCCCCCTCCGCCTCCAGTTCGTCAGGAGATAGGAGACCCAAAAGATTCTGGCCCTGTGTCGCTCCAGAAAGCTTTTGAAAATTTCTCTGCCCCCTTTCAGGTTCAAATCACAGAGATCTCAGGCAAGACCATTCTGCAATTGGTATACCCTTCAGATCTGGTGCAGAATCTCAAGGTAAATCTGAAACGCCGATTCGGGATCCCCTCTGCCCTATAGAGACTTATATGTCAAGGTAATCAACTCGATGATCCTCTTCCCCTATCTTCTTACAGAATAAAAAATAATAGCTCTTTAGTGTTTTCCCTTCGTTTGAGAGGTGGCGCTGCAGGTCAATCTTCTTCTGCTCCTCCCTTCTCCTACAAAGCTGCAGTACACTATGAGATTCCCATTTCCCCTGAGACCCCCAAACCCAAGCCTTTTCTGGTTGACAAGTTAGAGGAGGTTCCCATTGTTGAGATCTACCACCCTGACCTTGCAGATGACCTTCAAAAATTTGCTGAAAGGGCCATCATTTGCAAATTCAATGGGCTTTGGCCACGCACTAAGGACCTCTATGCCTGGATCCATGACAACTGGACTCACCATTGCAAGGTCTGCTTCTGCTCAAAAGGATATTTTGTAGTTCTATTCGACAATCCTAAGCACTATGAACATGCCTTAGAAGAAGGTCCTTGGTTTATGGGTACAACAGGACTCTTCTTAACTCCATGGTTCCTAGATTTTGACCTAGCATCTGTAGTCATCACCAAAGCGCTTGTCTGGATCAGACTTCCGAACTTTCCAGCTCACCTGTGGCATTTGGCAGTCTATAGGAGCATAGGCAACACCTTGGGCCGCTTTTTAATGGGAGATTCCTGGCGGGAACATCAAGGTCTCTACACTTATGCCAGAATATGTGTGGAGCTAGATCTAAGCAAGGGACTGCCAGATCAAATCAATCTCAAGATCAATGAATTTGTTTGGACCTAGAACCTAGATTATGAAAACACTGCCTTCCGCTGCCGCCACTGTCACCTAACAGGGCACCTGCAGAATTCTTGCCCATCGCTGACTGAAAAATCGAAAAAGGGAAACTTTGCAAAGACCAAACCCAAGCGTTGGACCCCTTGTTCTCCGCCGCCAGCAGTGAGCTCTGATTCCTCAAGCTCGGAAGATGAGGAGAGCGATGCAGATCCGAACCAGGCGCCTCAGACGATGGATCCGTCCACTGATACTCCTGTGCACACCACTGTCACAACAATCTCCCAGAAACGCATCCATGAGACCTCCTCTTCTGAATCAGATAAGGGGATCCCCTTGTTGGAGAATTCCAGTCTTCAAGTTGTTTTAGCTCATACTCCTCAGGATGGCTAGATAAAAGTCAATAAAAAGAAAGAGAAAAAACATCGTGTTGAGAATTCTGCCCCTGCGGGGTAAAAGTAAGTTTTTTGCTCTCAAGTTAATTGTTGTAGCTCCGTGAATGGTTCACTCCTTCTCCGGGACCGAGGTTGATAGTTTCATCATTTCCGGTCGGCCGGTTTCTTGTCTCTCTTGATTGTACTATATTTTACTCAATAGAAATAGTTTAATTTTACTGAGAAAAAAAAATTATCTAGAAAGGGAGATTCATGTGCTTTAAAGTTCCCTAAAAATGACTTAGCTGAATAGTTTCCAATAATATTATTATTGAATGATACTGTCTCATTATCACCTTCAAATTCAGTCACTGTGTGTTTCATGTATTTTTGTCGGTCAACTTGAATTTGGTTTGGCTTTCAGTCACATGTGAGACCAGTTTGTAGCAAAATATCCATGGACTTTCTCAGACCAGTCTATGTTGGGTGTGACTTTATACCTATTTCCTACATTTTCTTCCCCCGGTTTTGATCCTCTTTTCCTCCAGGCCCATGAAACTTCACATGTTAATCACCTTTTTTCTCATTTATACACCCTATTTCACTGTCATGTTATTTTTCCTTGTTTTGCTGGATATAATGATACAATATTCCTTTTTGCGGCTAACTGGGGTAAGCAATAGAGAAGTATTTTGTACCATCTTCTCTTTTTCAGGCATTTCCTGCAGGGATGAGGTTATGGAGTGAACATGCCGCGTTGATCGGTTTCAGAGCATGGTAGAGCAGAGTGCTGTTACACCTTGTATGTTGTTACAGGTTGTTGTTACACACTGTATGCTGTTACAAGCTATTGTTACACCACGTGCTGATACAAATGACCATTGTTACACCAAGTATGTTTTTACCTAGTGATTGTTGTTACATCCTGAACCATCATTTGACTTCGGGATGTTGTTGCACTGTAGCTGGCAAAGTCGTGGGTACTATTCCACACAAAAACTGTCGGGGGTTATGAATTGTTATTTAGAAGCAACATATCCAAACGATTGCGATCTTAACCAATGTATCTGAGAAGCATTTGTATTTAGAAATAGGTTATAACTAATTCTATTCTATGATCAGCATGAGAATCGTAAGATTCTCATGATTGATTTGTTTCCTAATTTTGGGTATTTAATAACTATAAAAGAAACTTGATTTATCCTGTACAGGGACGACAGATAGAAAAGAATTGTTACTATGATCCTGTAACTTTTAATTATTTTAATATTGAAGTCACGACGATGATGTTGTTACTGTTCCTCATCTAATTCTTTAACTAATCTTGTGTCTATTCATGCACCCTTGCTAGGGAGGAAGGGCCCTCCTCTTTAGTAGGGACTGCAATGGTAGAAGTAGTCATATACTATTGTTTATTTTATTGTTGTATGGTTTTCTGCTGTTTCTATATAAATTGTAAAATACATCCGCTTCAATTCCAGATTATATTATGTTGTTACACTGGTTTGATTAAATAGAATGACAGTAACTAGCTAGTGCAGTCATTAGTTTATTGTGTGGCACACCCTTGCTCTGGTAATCGTGAAGCGTGATTTCATTTCGGTGGAGTGTTTTAATTTCTACATGAATGATTTAATTTTTGCAATTGATTCAACAACATTCTTTACTGTCTCTTTTTATTCTTCATTCTTGGCTGTAGTGTATCGGCATAGACAGTGCGAACTCCACTGAAACATCACAACCTACCCTAGGTTGACAATTAATGGTTGTAGTATTGATCAATTAGGATTGATTAAAACAACACTACATTGTGGCATCTTTTCTGGGGATGGCAGTTGACGATACAGACAACCAAGTTGTTTCTTTGAGGATAGAGTGTTCTTATTCCACAATCGTTGGGCGGTGAGACGAGAGGTAAGAACCTGTGCATCGCTCTAACATGCCTGAGTGGGCTCACCATTGTGATCATTAGGGCACTTAGGGTCTAGCATTTTGGTTTTTTTTTTTATTGTGTCTTCAGCTCTTCAGTTGCTGGGCGGTAAGACGAGAGGTAAGAACTTGCGCATTGCTCTCACATACCTGGACGGACTCACCACTGTCGGATACTGAGACACTTAGGCTGTGAATTAATACACATAAGTTCCTTGTGTGCAACTATAGGAATGATAGAAATACCAAAATTACCCCCCACTCTAATTAGTCACGGGAAAAACGAGTTGTGAAAAGGAAAGGAAGAGTGTAGATTTTGGAAGGAAAACATTTATCCCAGAATTGATCTCCAAGGTAGAAAAAGAACAATCAAGTTCTCAAAGGGGCGAAAGGAAAATAGCGCCATAAAAAGTTGTTACTCCCATAACAAGGACAGAAACATCCAATTCCTCTATCTCGGAGCCATACCATTCTAAAGCTAGTGAACATACTCCCAAGATTCAGTATCCAATTCAGGAACAACAGGGGGAATCTAGTAGCCAGAACTTTAGGACTGAGGGACAAGGGGAAAATGGAGGGGGACATCAAAAACTTGAGACAGGAGGGCACCTATTGGTTTATCAATAAATAGATTCAAGTAGTGTGGTGAAACAGTCAGCCCTGAAGTCCCCTGAGCCATCAATTTCGCCTGTAAGACAATCACAAGAGCAGTTTGAAGGCATATGTTACAGCAAGGATTAGAAGGGTTAGAAATGGGGGACAACAATGACAACAATGCTAAAACAGATACTAATATCACCACCTTTGAGTTCCCAATTGAGGATATCAGAGTCGAAGCTCCCATGAAATATATTCCTTTATCATCCTTACCATCCTTTCAAGGGATGACTGTGGAAGACCCAGACACCTTCTTAGTTGAATTTGATGTCTTATGCAGGAGTTATGACTATGTCTCAGATGCTCAGAAACTGAAATTATTTCCTACTGGTTTAAAAGGAGCATCCTTGAGATGGTTCATGGGGTTAGGCTCTGCTTCTATTCGAACATGAAGCGATATGAAGGAGACATTCTTATCAAAGTACCAAGACTATTGTAGAACTAGGGACTTAAGGGAGGAAGTATTCAAAATGACACAAAAGGAGGATGAGAGCATGGAGGACTATGTAGAACGGTTCCACCATAATCTGCAGAGATCTTAACATAATCATTTAGATCATGAGATCTTGAAGATCATATTTATAAGAGGAATGAGGGACGAATGCCTTGATACCCTGAACCTACTAGGAAAATGGGACATATCTCAGGAACCATTCATCGAAATTGTAAAGATCTGTCTAAGATGCTCTAGAGGATCGTCTAAGGGAAGAAGCACAATCCGAGATGCCTTTGCTCGAATACAAAAATCCGTTGGCGGAGGAGTAACCAGAGCAGAGATCAAGAATTTATCCAAAATTTCAAGACCGACATCCTCAGTACTCTATCTGCCCAGATAATGAAAACATAGATCAAGAAAACACAAGCAGAAACTGATACACCTCTGGTTGTGCTCTGCCCGAATTGCTGGAAGAAACACCCCTTAAGGGAATTTGAAATGAATAGCATCATCTTGTGCAATATTTGTGAGCTTTAACATTTGACAGGTCAATGTTTGGAGCTTCCTAGACTGAAATTAGTACTTAGAGAATCGAGTGAAGAAGTGTGGTCCTCTTATTTTATCACACCTAAGAGACCATGGCAGCCACAACCTCCAGGTATGTGCCAAGAATTTTCTTCTTTCAATTCATGGAACAATGCATATAATACTCAACAATGTCCATGGAAATATTCTGCTCCTTCCCTAGCATAGTTTCCTTCACCTTGGAACCAATGGTCTCCCTATCCCTCTATCCAATATCCTCCATCTCAACCATACCCTTGGAACCAGAACTGGAGGGGGAATAACCAGAATACAGCTCCACCTAGATTACCAATGCAGCAACAACTACAATTGCCTCCCTTCCAAACTCCTGCTCCTACACCACTTGTGTGACCCCAATTACCCGTGTAACCTGACCCTAACTCGAACAATAAAGCAACTCAGGGCATAGAGGCTCCAACTACCTTCCAAACTTACATTATAACCCCTGTGGGACTTAATGAAATTCAATTGCGGTCAGGTAAGATAATTAAACCAAATCACTCCCCTATCATTACCGAGGAGGAATATGAACCTTCCAGAGGAGGTACAGTAGATCTTGAGGCATCTGTTACCCCTGTAACAACTGATAGAGAGCAAACTGTTACGTCTATAACAACCAACCCAACAAGGGTTGTTACCCCTGTAACAACCAACTCGGGTAAGGTTGATAAACCTGTAGAAGCCGACTCGACTGCTATAACTCAGAATCCTCCGTATCCTCAGAGATTAACTGAGCCTGGAATGACCTCATAGCTCGAATCCGATTTTTTTAGGGAATTACAAAATTTGCATGTACAAATTCCTCTGCTGCAAGCTCTTAAAGAAGTTCCTATTATGCTAAAACAATACGAGATTTGTGCATTAATAAACCTGGAAGGAAGCCTAAAGACCTTGCTACTATACATGTGATGGGGAAATTATCCGAATTAATGTCATCTCAGCCTCTTCTAACCAAGTATAATGATCCAGGAAACCCTACGGTTACTATCTACATTAATGATTAGCCCATAACTAACACATTGATTGATATTGGGGCTGCCATTAATGTGATGATGAAGGATATCTTCACCACCCTGGGGCTACATGGGCTTAGACATGCTCCTACTGTACTCGAATTAGCAGACATGTCTCGTGTCAAACCCGAGGGGGTGTTAGAAGACATAGTAATCACAATAGCTTCCTAGAGGTATCCGACTAACTTTCTTATCTTACAACCCAAATCCAACTTGGGGGGACATCCTTTGATCTTGGGGAGACCTTGGTTGGATAGTACAAATGCATTTATAGGATGCAGATCTGGATCTATGGTGATCTTGGATGGCCAAGCTACAAATAATCTTAATATTTACCCCCAAAAACCAAATATGGATTTGTATAACCCATGGTGGGATGTGTTTGAGCCTGAATCAAATCTTTCCCTACCGCTCCTCACTCTGGGGAAAGCCCAGTTTTCAAGGATGAGACAAAAGATGACATCATTAATGGTTTTATTAGTAACTCGCTTTCTGTTGCTTCCATTGAAAATTCAAAGGAGGAAGAGTAGGCAGAAGATATAGATTTGGAACAAATGAAAACCACTCTGAATACTGACAATAGTCCAGTTAAAATAGAATTAGGAAAGTTTCTAAACATTAACCCCAAATTGACTACTAAGCAAAACCAACTGTTGTTACAGCTATTAAAAAAATACAAAAAGGCATTTTCATGGGACTATACAGATATGAAAGGAATTCATCCCAACCTGTGCTCTCACCACATTTATTTGAAATATGGCTGCAAACTAGTTAGACAACTGCAGTGTCGCATGTACCCTGCACTTAAGGAGGTAGTGAAGGAAGCATTACAAAAACTCCTCAGTGTTAACTTTATTTATCCAATATCTGATAGTCAGTGGGTGTCTCTGCTTTTCATTGTTCCTAATAAGAATGGCAAGTGGAGAGTCTGTGTGGATTACAAAGAACTCAATAAGGCCACTCAAAAGGACCATTTTCCTTTACCATTTATAGATTAGGTCCTTGACACCCTTTCTGGATTTTTTTTTTTCATTTCTAGATGGGTTTAGTGGCTACAACCAGATATATATTGCCCTAGAGGATCATGATAAAATGACCCTTACTTGCCTTTGGGGAACTTTTGCATACAAAGCACTCCCTTTCGGACTCTGCAATGCGCTAGCAAATTTTCAAAGGGAAATACTAGGAATTTTTTTTGATTTGTTGAATGATTGCCTTGAAATATTCATGGACAATTTTACACCTTATGGTGATGTTTTTGAAGCATCATTAGCTAATTTGGAAAAAGTGTTGGAATGTTGTGTACAGATTAATGTTGCTTTGAGCACTGAAAAATGTCACACGCTGATGACTGAAGGGATCATGCTAGGACACTACATTTCTGATGACGGGATCAAGGTAGACCCTACTAAAATAGAGGTAATTTTGTTAGGATATTCCGACACATAGGAAATAGTTAAGTATAACTTGGTCTAGTGTAGAGTTAGGTAAAGTGTGTTTCTTTACTATGTACTTTTGTAACCTACAATACGACGATCATGATATGTAGTGATCCGATGGTTCATTCTCTCCTTGGTATTACCGACACTCGATCCATGGCTTAACACCCGATTAGTCCATGATCTATATTTAAAGAGCATGGAGGGTCATTTGTAGGGTAACCATTCATGAGAGAATTTTATGTAAATTTTCATTCTTTTATTAATAAATTGCCTGAAGTGGTCGCATTGGCTTAGGCCATGGACTGTTTCCCTCTTTGAGGGTTTTAACCATGTCAAGAATACTGGTGTATTGATCTATGATCTATTTTTGAGCGGTGTCCTTTGATGTTCTATCTGAGAAACTTACCCTGTAAATTCCTACATGGTATCAGAGCTATTTGAGGGCCGCATCCATTGGTGATCCAAATCTGAAGCTGGTACACCTACATCCTAGTAGGTTCAAGGCAAGCTCATGAAGCTTTGTCTTATCATTGGTCAGATCGAGAACCTACCGTTGTAACAACTGCAGTTGTTCGTCCTTTTTCTTCATGGCTTCCTTATGTCTTCGTGCTTCCCATTCTCTCTCCCATTCTTCCTTTAACCATTTCTCCTTGAGTGATTGCATCATCCTTTTGTGTGCCTTGAGCGAGATCATTCCCTCTTGTAGAGAGAGCGCCTGCTGCTTCCATTTCTATAACTCTGATATCAACAACATTTTTTCAGAACAACATCCCTCATCAGGACCCAGTGTTCTCCCCCATGCACTAACAATTGAGGGTGTAATAGCCTCACGAGGGTGAAACTGCTCCATTTCGGCTACTGGTTCTTGTGTAACAACAGTGTCATCAATGGATTTTTTGTAACAGTTTCTTTCTCTCCGTAATCAGCTTCGACTTCCACTGTTGGTTCTTGTGTAACAAAAATGTCATCCACAAGTTCTTGTGTATCATTTTTCGCTTGGTAAGATTTTGTTTCCACTACTAGCTCTTATGTAACAGTAGTGTCCACCACAAGTTCATGGATATCAGCTTCTTCTTCTTTACCTTGGTTGGATTCTGTCTCCACTGCTGGTTCTTGTGTAACAACAATGTTAACCAAGGGTTCATGTGTATCAACTACCAAATTACTTTCTATGGACTGCTCCATCTCAGATGCTGGTTCTTGTGTAAAAACAACGCCTTCAATGGGTTTTTATGTGTCATCTTCCATTGATTCATTTTGTATTTCTCTCGAGATGGTGTCCACTGCACAAACTCTATAACCCGTTTCCACTAGCTTCTTAGCACAAGCTGTGTACATAACACCTAGAACATTTCTCTTCCTGGCCCTGTCTACAACCTCAGCCAAAGTGTCTAACCCTGGTGCCCTTGTCTCTACCTTCTCCTATGCTAACTTCTTCATTATCTTTTCATTATCTTTTTCTAAATTTTCAATTTTGAACAAGAAGGATTGAGTCTCATTCTTACCTGGTGGGGAAGGTTCCTTCGGCCGACCCTGCTCTTCATCCTTCTGTTCTGCTACCTCCTTGTTCTTCTTAGACATGGATGGGGACTCTGGGCACCAGCTAACCCTTATTCTCTATCTTGACCACTTATCACCAATTGGCTTGTCAACTGGCCTCTTTCCAACCCTTACTTTCGAAGGTTGGGGATGCTCCTCAATTTCCACCGGAGCTTCCTCAGACATCCTAGTTTGTTTCCTGTGGGTGATTCTATCCTTGTTTCTCATGAATTCCTCTCATCTCCTGCCTTGGTGACTTAGGACTTCCAACACAATTATCTTAATGAGGCCATGGTTTTTGACGCATGTCTCCGAATGCGCATCTGTTTTTACAGCCATATGCCTGATATTTTCCAGCAAAAAGTAGGGAAGTTTTATCAGTTGTCGATGTCGAAGGTGGTTTAGCATGAAAAGTGGTAATTGAATATGATTGTTTCCCTTCCCTCACAGGTGATATACTTGATGATTTAAAGGACGACATCATCCGATGGCTAGGGAAGTGACAACCTGTCAATCCCCCTTCCTTTCTTCACAAGTTGTTCCTCCCCTTGGAGAAAATCCTCCTTCAAGGAGGGGTCATTAATTTTCCTGTTAAACCACCTTTTTCCTTCTACTGGTAATGTTGTCACTCAGGAAATTACCCCTTCTATAACCTCCAAATTTAATCCCCTAACCTCTGTTTGGTTCCTCTCTAAATTCTTCGCGAACTCCATGGCAATTTCCTTTTTGATCCTTCCAATCTCTAGAAAAACTCAAACTAGCCTGCGTCTTTAAAAATTTGACATGCTTTGGGGCAGTTTTCCAAAGCCTTTGTTGACCCTACTTCATGCCGAATTGTTGCTCCACCCATCGCTACACAAATTCAATGTTGTTCTCCTCTATTTTCCCCCATTGAGAAGTTCTGAAGCGGCCGGCACAATACTTAGTTGTTTCAACCCTGCACTATTCTCCTCCACTTCTCTGAGCACTCTGAATGGGGATGCAATGCTCTAGTAGGGGGTAAATGGTAGGGTGACGCATGCAAGAATTTAAAATTAGGATTTTTGATCATGATTCGTACTGCGTCGTAGTATTTCCTTATTAATGCTAGGTTATGGGAAGTCTAGTCGGAGGTACAATTCCCTTTTCTGGCATGATTGATCATTAAGTGACAATGATTACCAGATCATCATGATTTGTTTGTGATTTTAAATACTCACAAGTCATGCAAAGGTCGTCACCATGTAATTTTACCCCCACCCCCCCACCCCAACTTAAATGTGACAGCTGACCTCGACCGTCAAAATGGATATCATCTTAGATTGCCATAATTACTGAATAAAAGTGGATAATGATATTACCTTTGTATGACGTACCTGGTGTGACGTGGGGAGAAGATGTTGGTGGCAAGGCACGCGAATTTAATTCTGATGGTCAAGGCAACTGCTTCCCAAACCACGATGATGCATGTTGTGTGTCACAATAAATATTTACTCAGATTATTTCCAGAAGTCATCATTTGTTATATATGTAACAACCAAGACAACTATTATGTATTATTGATTTTCACAAAAGGTAAAAACAAAAGA
>Ga0115851_100201_pt1 | contig 22615 bp, 14 predicted proteins | sample InSIn2gowninarea_FD_83865 | JGI IMG/M metagenome (GOLD analysis project Ga0115851, IMG submission 83865)
GAGCCCCCTAAAGGGTCCTTAACAGTCGAGCCTGCTTACGCATCCTTATGGTCGAGCCCCCTAAAGGGTGATGGCGGCCTCTCGATGGCGGCCTTATCAGTCGAGCACCTAAAGGTCCTTTTGGTCGAGCACCTAAAGGTGATGGCGGCCTTATCAGTCGAGCCTGCTTACGCATCCTTAACAGTCGAGCCTGCTTGCGCATCCTGGACAGTCGAGTGTGCTAACGCACCCTCACCATATGAATAGTGAGTGACTCCGTCGATGGCGGCGCCGACCAGTCGATGCTCCTACGCAAGTCTGGTTGTGTCTCGGGTAGGTAAGGTTCAAGTAGTAGTAACGAGCCGGTAAAGGTTTATTATGTTGTATGATATTCCATCCGTGAGTTAACGAGGAAGAGCGGTGGTCGGATGAACAGAATGTCCAAGGAAGGAGAACTGTCCAAGCTTATGAACAAGCTCAATATAGCCAAAGGCAGGTGGGTAAGGGCATTGAGGGTTTCGGGGAAGGGGTTGAAGACTGACCTTGACAACGATGTTTTAGGTGATCCCTGGAATCCGATTTTCTATTTTATTTCAATAGTAGGCAGGGCTAACCGGGAAGGTAGCACCAAAGAGCATCCGGCATAGATAGTGAGCCCTACTGAGGACGGTTGGGTTGGGAAGAGAATAGCATACGAAGATCAAGTAGAGGTAGTATATGGATTGTTCGCATGTGTCCTAAAAGGCATCTGGTTGTTATTGAAGGAATTAAAGCAGGTATAACCTTGATCAGTCCCGAGAATACTTCCTATAGTTGTTTACCACGGAAGGGTAAAAAGATTAGAAACTAGCTAAAGACCAGCTACGTATCAAGGGCTCGGGCCTCAACGCATCCTTTATGAGTTGACTAAGTCTCTCTAAGTAAAACAAGCTTTGTAGAGGCGATTCCCATCTAACTTGGTCTACTATCGATGATTTAACTGCGGCAAGTTTGAAAGCATGATTTGTGAAGCTTGAACAAGCGCCTCTCTGGGGTATCTATACAAAGCAGATTCTCCTCGCAAGGTGGTCAAAATAGCATGATGAGAACAAATGGTAGGAATGACCAGGAATTCGTCCTAAAGTATGTGTCATAGGCTGACCGCACGAGTAGATCTGGCAGGGTATGGTCCCTCGCCTCTATGCCCGTTTCCTTCATGGGATCGCCCGATTTCTTGTGTTCCCCACCCAAAAGGCTAAAGTCCCGGTTTCTATACAGAGATATGCCCATCAGATGAAAGTTTTTCACGGTCTACAGGAACCTTGTTTTACTATTCTATTTTCATAGGCAAGACTAACTAGTAGTTCCAAAGAAAGGGCATAGGCAGCAAGCCTTGGGAAGGCTTTCTTCGTATGATCGGTTCTTTTTTCACATGTAGGTTCCTCCGCAGCAAAGATGGTATGGTCGGCTTGCGCTCTTACTTGGAAGTGGTCTCAGTCGGCGGAACAGAAATCCATGTTGGGGATGGACCTTAGCGCTTCCTCTCTATAAGGTGGTAGTGAAATATTTCAGAATAGCCATAATGGAAGAACTTATTGCTTGTCTGGCCCTCTTCCCCGCCCTACGAATCAAACATCTCCTGGCATCTAGTTTATTTCAAAAATAGATTGGTTAGTCGCCTTCTGTTCATTCTTACCCCGCCCTCTCCTCATCAGTTGAGTGCTTTCACTCCTTTCCCTCATCGGATTGGCTTAACAGTGGACTACGTTCGTTGCGTCGCCTTGGCATTCGATGCGGCGGTCAAGCGAGAAGGAAAACTAGCACTAGCTAGTGGTTTTAAGAAAGCAAGCCATCAAGCTAGCAACGCTACGAGTAAGCCTAAAGCTAGTTGTTCAGCCGTTCAGCTAGCAACGCTTTGAGAAAGCACGCGAGGAAGCGAGCTAGTGTAGTTGTTCAGCGGAGCGAAGAAAGCTGTCCGTTCTTTGGATTCAAGAAAGAAGAAAGTGGAGTCTCGAAAGCTCTAAGAAAGAAAAAGCAAGCGAGCCAGCGGATATAATTGACTATCTGTCCTTCCAAGCGAGTCATAAAGGATTTTCTTCTTTCTCGAAAACCTTCTTTCTATCTTTGAAAGAGACTACCTTTTTTCCAATATCGCTATTATTCAGTCTCCGAATTTATACGTTTATAGAAATCAAATAGATGTCCGTGTAGATCGATATTGTTTGCCCCCCACGGTTCCTTATCAGAATAAGACAAACCAGTAGAAAAAGTAGAAGAAACTTCCAACGTGTTCCCTTGAAAGCTCGGTTTAACCAGTAAGACTGTAAATCTTTTTCGGTGGCATCTGGAAGGAAGGCCTTTTTTGCCTTTTCGCTTATAATATTATTCATAATGTGGTCTATGACTTCCGCGGGGGAGAAAAGGTTTCTTGTTGCCGGAAAGTCAATCTGTGCTTTCAACAATTCTTCTCCTATGGAAGGGATAGAGACCAAGTCTGACTTGAGCTCTTCACAAGCCATTCTTGCTTTTTGTGTGAGTAGGTACAATCATTCAAACGGGACTTTCTTTAAAGAAAAAGGGTCTCTCAGGCTGGTTCAAAGCCCTATTTTAGATAGGAAAAATCCCATTTCATTCGGGTTTTCTATTCTGAAATTCCTTATCCCCACTGAGGGAAGTAGCTAACCTAACTTCATATGGATTAGTAAGGATCAACTGGGAATAAAACTCAACGTTGCGAGCTCCAAAAGTGATCCTGGAAGGCCCACGGGTAAGCAAAGATTCGAATTCGAGATTGGCAGAGAAACGTGCGAGCACGAACCAAAGGAAGGTGCCAAGCCGAAGAAATCTCATAGGTCAATATCTGCTCAGTCTCTGTTAGCAGCTTCAGTAGGATTCAGGTCTTTTCTTTCTTTCCTGCGAATGGGGAAGTGGGGAAGTCCGGATCAATCCGTCGAAAGAGAAGCCATCTCAGTCTAAATGGAAGTAGACCAATTTGATAGGAAGAAATGTGAAAGTAGGGGCTGCTAAGCGCCCAGACCCAGAATTCATTGAAAATGGAGTTCTTGGTACCGGTCAAGCAGAAATAATATGAATAGCGAGCCAGCACTATATTTATTGATTGGAAAGAAGGGACTCTCCAAAGAGAGGCCCGAGCGGAATGAAGTGGTGCTAAATGAACGAGTTGTCCTAAATGCCCCTTGTTAGCTGTCGCAGGAAGTGGTGAGGGCTCAGGAAGTGAAGCAAACTCGACCAAAGGACAAGTCTGTTCCTGCTTCGTTTTCTGTTCCCGATTCAATCTTCACCTTTCCTGAATGAAGAAAGAGAGTGAAAGAGAAGAGATCAGTGCAATAGGTACAGAGGGGAGAGAAACTGTCTTCGTTCGGTTCGGCAGAAGAAAGCCGAGAAAACAAATAGGAAGAGCATTATGCAAGCTTATAATTAAGTCAATATATAAAAGCTATCACCACCTCGAGCAGTAAAACAAAGTCGTTACGGCTATGTTACTAATATGGACAGCTATGAATGGTATTCATTGACAGGAGTGACCGCTTTCTAGTCGTAGTTGGTACCGCCCCTGTTCACTTCAGCATGCAAGGAAGACCTTCGGGAAGAAGAAAATCTCCTCTGCAAAGCTATCAATGCTTTATTCAAGATCTTTAGCAGTCGATCGTTCATTCTCCCTCCCCAGTGGCTTTCGAAAGCTCGACATGAAAGAAGAAAGAAAATAGGAAAAGTACGGGGATCCCATTCCTTAGTCAGGACCAGGGCCTCCTCGTGAGCCATAGTTATAGTGTAAGCATATAAATTAGCCTTATCCGAAGCGCACGCACCCATCTGACCAAGTCGAGCCCTTTCGGGTTACAGGGAAATAAAGAGAAAGAATCGAGTCACCGATAGCGCATCTCCATAGATGCCAAGGAATTCGCGTATAATAGATCCTTTTTGACTAGACTAAATAGAATTGATCTATCCCCGAGGTCACTCTCAAGAGTACGACCGGAGGCCCATCTTATTACTTAACGAGTTTGTGTCGCATAATGTGCCCTTCTTCCTGTGCCAAAGGAGAAAGGAATCTTTTTTTTCTTGAGCTGCTATTTCAAAATAAAGGTTTTCTGTTCAATCTCCCTTCTCTGATGACTTACACATTTTCAATCAAATCATGATCCCATATTGATCAATTTCGCATTGATCAGGGCAGACAGCTGCCGATTCAAAGAGAGAAGAGGGGAGAAGAAGGTAAAATCTTGCTACTCCACCTTGCCTTAAAGCAAAGGGTCATACTGTTCTCACTCCATTGCCATTTCTTCGGTCTCTTCCTCAGAGTTAAGCTAGCCACTCTCAATTAGTGGAGTGGGCAACTTGCTTCGGCTGCTTCCATTGATGGAGGCCTGGCCGGAGAAAAGGCAAGCGAATACTAATCCCCTTGGGGGGCTGGGCAGCCACCATATACACCTCCTCACACTCTTATCGATCCGGCCGACAGATGCCTGTTCCGCTAAAGCACCCTACCTTTCTAACTCGTCGTCTTAATAACTCCACCTTTTCCTTGGGCATTTGTACACCAGTGGTTTAGTCTCAAAATCCTTTTCTTCTCGGTCTCTGCCCCTTTATAAAAGGGCAAGATGTCCGATTGCGATACACAATACAAGTCATTAGCGATAGTCGACTACGTAGGCGCTTAGAGAGGGGAAGAGGTCCCAGAATCAGAGGTAGTAGCAGCAGCAGTAACACTGTACATCAACAGGTTCTATCCCGATCTGCTTTCGGTTAAGTAATCTGTCACTATTCATTAGATTTCGTTTGTCAACCGCTCATGCTTTTACGCTTTGTATCGGAACTCCGAATTGGATTTCTTTCGACTTTGTTCTCTGTTCGTGTCGGGTACTCGCTCTGCTAATTGGTATGATAACCAGTAAAGGGAGGGAACATAGTCCTCTTTTCCAGAACACCCTAAACCGTAACAGCAATACCAACGGATATGACCAAAAAGGCCTTGTCACGAGCTGGATTCGAACCAACACTTCAGGTTAAAGGACATGAGCGATAAATGAAACCTGCGAACTACCTTTTATTCGATTCGTGACTTTTGGCGGTTCGTCTTCAAAACGTGAAAACGTAAGACTAACGAAGACTACATCCGGGGCCGTTCGCATGGACCGACAGTAAGCGCTTGGTCACAAGGATCTCAAAAAAAGTCAAGCGCAGGAATCGACCAAAGAGACCGGAGTATACTAAAGGTGTTTTTATTAAAGAGAGCCCTCTCTCTGGACTCCCCCCAGACCTCTGTCCGGCCTAGGGGCCGTCTCTAAGCTCGAGCTCCTGCCTCCTCACTTAGAGAGCGTACCAATTCACCTCGTTTCTCCCATAAAAAAAGAGTCTTTGGCCATTCGTGATCGAATACAACCTAGGAAGATTTGTACGCCTACATAACCTACTTCTCATACCAAGAAAGCCAGGTATCAGATCCCTGTAGTTCGAGCCCCTTTTGTTAACCCAGTTCCTGTACGTGGAAAGAATTCCAGTTAGTAAAGTAGTCTATTCCTCCTGAATAGCCTTGAGTTCTCGTCTATCTATCTGTATAGGTCACCCCTTGCAATTCAATTAGGACAAGGGTGATTCTTCACTTCTTTCTTCTGATCTGTCAGCAAGGCTCTATCTTTATCTTCTTTCTTTGGTCATCTGTCCGCGAGTACCCTCTCTTGCTTACTTGTTTACAAAAAAAAGAGTTTTGTTTTTCTAAAGTGATTGACTCCATTCATTGGTATGCGCGAATCCCATCCTTGGTCAATCTACACCTGCCTCGCCAAGTGCTCAATCAGTAAGACGACGAGCTTCTTGACTGGAAATACTACTTCCTTTGCCCTCTGAGTCCTTCCTTTCCGGAGTGAGGCAATGAAGAGTGTATGCCTTCCTTTGTTTAGTTAGTAAGAATATGCCAGTTCTCTCAGTGAGAGAGGTACTAGGGTCCAGTTACAAGTCTTGATAAGAAGGCTTAAAAGCACCTAGCGTTCGAAGTCTCTCTGTGTCCTTAAGCGACACCTCTTCGGTCTAGTGGCTAATTTTTTGAAGTGAAGTGGTCGCTCTTCAAGCTCTTTTTTAGGTGATTATACCGAGAATAAGTCTCTCAAATAGGCCTTTGAAACCGGATCTCTCATAGGTAAACTAAAAAATAAGAGCTCTGGTAAGGCTCGCATAGGCTATGGCTCTGAGCTCATCTGGATCTGATAACGCCAATCCGCTTACTCCGGCTCTGCTGGTGCAATTGGGAATCTCTCTCTCACCTGGTCAGCAGTACCTCATTCATTCCTCTAATTTATCCCATGTCTGGAAGCGGCAACAAAGGAAGATAAAAGAGGATAGGCGGACAGAGGTGAAGCGGCTTACCTTCCTTTCATCCCAATATGGCCTGCGACTTCATCTGAATCAGAATCTGGATCTTCCTCAGCAATTGGGATCGGCCACTCATCTGGAGTATGTCACCTGGTCTGGCCTGGCTGATGAAAGATCTCGTTTTTATGACCATCTTTCTTAAGCCAAAAGAGGAGCTTAGCTCTCATAGGGCTCGGCTACTATAGCTCGAGGCTGTATTTCGTCCATCATAGAATAGACAACGGTTTTTTACACCTGCGGCGCTTTAGGTCCAATTTCTGCTGCTTCGCTCAGTGCACTATCCAGATATCGAATCATTGGAATTAGCTTTGCTTGCTTTCCGTTCTATTATATCCAATTTATTCCCCGGTCAAACTGGTCTGGAATCAATCAGTAGTACGTCCCGCACTTGATTGGCGAAGGAAAGCCGGGAATTTGAAATCTGGAATTTCGATGATCAATCCGCCGTTCAATCCTTCTATAGATGGTGATCAGACTTGTTAAGATCTCTTCTATGCTGAGAATCATCTGTGAATCCCCACTTTGATTGACCTTGACCGGTCATTGCTCCTAGCCTCGTCGGCCTCCCAATTCTCAACCCCGACCTACACAAGTGGTTTTCGAATCCACATTTTGAAAAGTTCTGTTAGGTTCTTAGTCGGCGACCCTTTCTTCTTTTACTTCACATAGCTTTTCGTCTCCTTGATAGCTGGAAGTTCTCCAAAAGTATGAAAAGCTGGAGGACTTTGTACCATCCATTCCAGTGTTGAATTCTGTTCAACAGCCCAAGGACTTGGAGCACACCTTTTGTTATTTCCACTGCTTAAAGTGATTGTTACGACCACGAAGAAACAACAAATCCCAACTACGGATATATAAGAGCCAAAACTGCTAAGGGCCTAGGACTATCTTCCTAAAACGTAACAAGGAACATAGTCCGGTCCTCTTTCTATACGAGATTTCGTAGGTGAAGAAAGAATCATGTCTGAGGCCTAAGCCGGAGACCGCCCTTCTGCTGCTTTCCCTGCTCCCTAAGTCTGATTGAAGCTCTCGAGCCCCTTCCTATCCTAGTAGCTAGTTTTGAGTTCCCTTCCTCTAGTAGCTAGATTCTTGCTGTCTTCTCTTTGGCAGTGGGATGGTGTGAGGGGGCTGGGCTACTCGAGATTCGGCTGGAGACGCTCAGGAAAGGGCCTAGGTTGAGCCATTCAGGGAGGTAAGGTAGTGTCATTCAGGCAGGTAAGGTAGTCCCCAGTGTGAGGTGCACCGATTCCCCTAAATACTGATCTACCCATGACAAGGTGCCAACAGAAAAGAGAGATGTTCACCACAGTCGTTAAAGCATACCCGTTCAGTCATATATGTTATATCCTGTTACGGTGAATAACTCACAGCGGAGCTTTGAATCTCCTCTCCTCTCGATGGCGGCCTTATCAGTCGAGCACCTAAAGGTGATGGCGGCCTTATCAGTCGAGCCTGCTTGCGCATCCTCTGATGGCGGCGATGGCGGCCTTAACAGTCGAGCGAGAAATCCCTCACCATATGAATAGTGAGTGACTCCGTCCCTCTATTTTAGGAAAATAGAGCGAGAAATCCCTCACCCATATGATGAGTGAGCGTTAAAACCCTTATGGTCGAGCACCTAAAGGTCCTTAACAGTCGAGCACCTAAAGGTTAGGGTTTACTTATTGGGTGGGGGGCTTATGGTCGAGCCTGCTTGCGCATCCTCTGATGGCGGCGATGGCGGCCCTTATGGTCGAGCGATAAATCCCTTATGGTCGAGCCTGCTTCCTTGATGCTTATTGGGTGGTGGGCTTATGGTCGAGCAACTCAAGTTTCAATTTACTTATTGGGTGGCCCCTCTCAAATAAGTAACTAAAGGGTGGTCGAGCCATGCTTACGCATCCTCAAATTCATGAAGAAAAGAATCTAGATGAGTTCAACCATCATAAACAGGTCAATGACATACCTCTGACCCAATCCAGCGCAGTGACTTTGTCATTCTTGCACACCTCCTCATGGATACTTCATGGAGTCTGTTCTGCCAATTATCTAGTCCTTTCTCTGAATCTGATGCACATGAGCTTATGCTTCTCCAACTCAAGTTTCCTTCTGCAGTTGGGTTAATGTCATCATCCTGCCTAGAGGTCATCTTATAGATATTCTCTAATTGTTGGTTTCCATATTCTTCTTTGACAGGTTCAACATAATGGGCAAGCACTTCTATCTCGCTGGACTAGGCTGAACCGGGATAAGAGTGTATTCACTCAACTGTTGAAATAAAAGAGCTTACCTTAAGACCATAGTAACTGGTTAGGGGCGTATAAGTGTTCGCTGGACCCAACGACGAAATCTATATTCCTTTCCTAGGTTATCCTTTAGGTTGTTCTACCCTAGTAGATTCTTATCCCATAGGTAGGTATAGATTCGGTGTATTCATTTAGTGAGTATAAGTAGTGAGTGTAAGTAAGAGGGGGTGGCCTGCCTAGCGTTTCGTAGACTAACCCCTCCCCTACACATCCTCTCCCTTTCCTTCCAGCACAGGAAGCCCTTTCTGTTCAGTGAGAAGGAAGCCCCCTTTCATCAAAGAAAGAAGCAAAATAAGCGGTTCTTCAAGACCTAGCGAGAATGGAATAAAGAAGCACGGGCGGCCTAATCTCAAACGCCTGGGACTAGGATGTGCTCAACCAAGGTGAGTGGGAGTGGGAGTGGGAAACGCTCGAGTACGAATGGGTTGATCTTGCCTTCTTCATCCTCCTATTCGGCTCTCCCTAATGCAGATAACACTCGATGTGGCCGCGGCCCTGGGCATCTGGAGCTACCCCCTACTATGAATGAAACCCGCCCCCCTAAAGAATAAGAAGTTCTCGTTCCCATAAGCCCCTGTTCCGAATGATCTTCGCCCGTATTTCCAATCCCATGAGACGATTGCGTATCAAATTGTGCGTTCTATGGACAACATTCCATGCAGCAGAGTCGTTGTTTCCCCTTATACCTATTGATATGTCGTCACAGTAACGACCGTAGTATAATTTCATTTATCTACACAGGTGAAGGGCATAGAGATCTAACTGATGGAGAGCGATATTCATAAGTACAGGGGGAAGTACTGCACCTTGGGGGAGCCCTATATCCTTGTTAGTGAAGTCTGTTTCGTCCGTGGTCTGTGAGGTCTAAGCGGATATATTATCTACACCAGCGGAGCCGCTCGATTGACTACAGGAGATCAAGGTCAACGACTGGTAAATTGAAACCTGTGAACCTAGCCTAACGTGTAGAAGATTTCACTTTATAGAGCTTGCCTTATGTCTGGAATATTGACATTACGAACCTGGCCTTATCTCGAGTAGCTGGTTCATTCCCCCATTGGTGGCCTTTAAGTGGTAATTTCAAGAGTGAAAGGGTGACCTGGTAAAAGCAGTTTAAGCCCTAGCTTTCCTAGAGCAGGCGGAACTGCTTTATGGTAATCTTTAGATTCTGAACCAATCTAAAATAATTACCACTTCCTTATCGGACTTTATACCCACCTCCCTCTCGCAGTTAATATACACCTACCTATTACGACTTCACCACCCGCTTAGCTTAGCTCTCCGGACTAATTCTTTATGCGTGTTGTTGATGGATATACATGATCCCTGTAGTTGCACTTGTAAGCTGGTCAGAATAGGTTCGAAATGGGCTCAGTTTTCCTTGCCCCCCGGAGGGACAAGCGGCTTCGCACCTTCGTAGCATCCAGTTTGTAGGGAAGTAGTTTCGTTACATGATAAGGAGCGGGTTATGTGAGAGGCAGGAATGCAGAGATGTGGGGACCTCAATCCCATCCCAATGATGTGGGGACCTCAGGAATGCCTACCCGAGATGTGGGGACCTCAATACAAGTATGAACGGGTAAGGCAATGTGGTGATGTGGGGAATGTGGTGACTCTATCTGTACGAATAATCCCCTCAATGTGGTGACTCTATAAACTCATATATAAATAACCAAGACTGTCAATGCCTATATAACGAGCTTTGGAGTCATGTGGGGACCTAAATCCCAAGGAATGCAGAGATGACAAAGCCCATATCTAATTTGCTTCAGAAGGATCAGGAGTGAGAGTGGAATAATGAGAGTAAGATGGCGTTCAAGAAGATAAAGGATGCAATAGTAACAGCGCCAGTATTGGTGAGCCCTGATTACTCAAAGGACTTTCATATATTCTCATTTGCTTCCAAGGACACTATAGTAGGTGTACTGTTACAGAAGAACGATCAGAACATGGAGCAACCCATAGCATTTATGAGCAAGGCACTCAGGGATGAAGAGCTTAAGTATTCTACTATGGAGAAACAAGCATATGCTCTTGTACAATCTCTGAAGCATTTCAGGAGTTATGCGGGCTATTCCAAGATAATAGCATATGTCCCACACCCAGCTGTTAAGGAGATTTTGGCCCAGCAGGATTGTTTGGGTATCAGAGGATGCCCCCGGCAGGGCTCGACTGTTAAGGAGAGGAAAGTGGGTGTCCAGAATCCAGGAATATGACATGGAGATTAGGCCGACTCAATTGGTTAAGGGAAAAGGATTGGCCAAGATGCTTACAGAAGGGAATGAGAAGGCTTTAAGCATGAACGAAGAAGAAGGTGGTCCAGAGATGGTATCTGCGGTGATGGAAGAGTTAGAGCAACATTCATGGTATTCGGACATTATTGACTATTTGAAGAACTTAACATGTCCGGATCATTTGGTTTATCACAAGAGAAGAGCTTTGAGGTTGAAAGCATCACGGTACTGTATGATTCAGGGAGGTTTGGATTGGAGAAACCCAGAAGGTTTGGTCCTGAGATGTGTAGATGATGTTTAAGCTCAAAGACTGATGACAGAGTGGCATGCGGGTTTATGCGGAGGGCATTATGCAGCCAGAACTACAACTCACAATATTTTGAGGGCTGGAGATTATTGGCCGACAGTGTTGGCTGATGTCCATAAGTTTGTGAGAGCATGTCAACCTTGTCAGTTATTTGCATGGAGGCAGCATTTGGCAGCCTTACCTTTGCAGCCTGTGGTAGCGGAGGCACCTTTTAAGCAGTGGGGCCTGGATTTCATTGGTGAGTTCAAGGAGAATTCTAGCAATGGTTTTCGATGGATCCTTACAGCCACAGACTCTTTTACCAGGTGGGTTGAGGCAATACCCACGAAGAGGGCAACCGAGAAAGTGGTAATGGATTTTTCAGGAAGAGAATAGAATCACCAGGTTCGGTGTCCCAGCAAAGATTACAACAGACAATGCCAAGGCGTTCAGTTCAGCAGATTTATCTACCTTTTGTTTCAATTATGGCATTGTCCCATCCCATTCATCCAACTATTACCCACAGGGAAATGGCTTGGCGGAGTCAAGCAACAAGAATTTCATGGTTATAATCAAGAAGACTGTGGGTTACAACAAAAGGAATTGGGATAGCAAGATGAAGTATGCTTTATGGGCAGATCGGATAACGAAGAAACAAGCTACAGGGAAGAGCCCATTTGAGTTGGTATACGGGATGGAGGTCACATTGCCCATTCATTTGAAGATCCCAGTGTATCAGCAGCATTTCACGTCAGATCAGGAAGCGGTTCAGGCGAGGGTGAACCAGCTTGTGGAGCTCGATGAGAACAGACGGAAGGCATTCGATAACCTTGTTCAGAGTCAGGAGAAAGTGAAAGGTACATTCGACAGAAGGGCTCGTCCAAAGCCTCCCACACTGATATCATTGTATCCTGAATCAAATTCCCCTGTCAAAATCCCGTCTGTTCTCTATGCACAATTTGATTGGCCCCGTCTCTCACCCGTAGAGCCACCGCCTTAGCTATGATTTTGTAAGCGACACTCAGCAGAGTAATTGGACGCCACCCCCTATAGTGTCTCTAGAAGCATTCTTCGGAATAAGCTTAATCAATCCCCGGTTAAGGGTCTCTGTCGGACAACCTGTGGAAAAAGCATCAAATACCAGGCCACAGAAGTAATCCCCTACATTATCCCACATTGCCTTGTAGAATTCACAAGGCAATCCATCCATCCCAGGGGATTTCCCATTCTTCATCGAGCATAAAGTAGCAAAAAGCTCATCCTTCGTAAACTCCCTGTCCAATCTGTCATGGTCGACAACCGAGACCTTGTGTGGGACCACCCTGTAGCAAGCATCCCTAGCAGCCACAACTGAATCTGACAAGGGGTAAGGAGAAAAACATATTCTGAAAATGATCACCAAACATACCTTGAATCTTAGTCGGATCCTCCTCAAGTGAACCATCAACTCTGCATAGACCAAGCACCCTGTCAGCTACTACTTTCTTCTTGATAAAAGAAAAGAAGAACTTGGAGCCCTCGTCCCCCTCCTGAATCCACTGCAAACGGGCTCGAACCCGGGCTCCTCTGGCAATAGATTCCTCCTCTCTACGCACCACCAACTCCAACCGAGCTGCATCCTCCTGAAGAACAGTGTTATGTAGATCCTCCTCCAGGAAGATATGAACCTCCTCCAGCTTCCTTCTGGCCTCGCGAAGCTCCCGTCTACGCTTGCGGGCTATCATATGCCCCCAACCTCTCATGAACTTGACAGTTCTCCGAATAGCAACTTCCCACCACAACAACCAACCTCTATCCCCAATAGGCCGAGGGACAAGGTTCCAAACTCGATGCACCAGGGCACGAAAGTCAGGGGAATCCAAGTGAGAGACATTTAGCTTGTACAAAGACGAGGGATTCAAATCCACCACATGCCCCACTGAAATAGAAGTCTGAATGGGTATATCATCCGACCCTGTAGCTTCAATCAACACATTGACCGGCCGCATATTCCCGGAAAAATCAATGTCATCCCGAGGACCATATACTCGGTCTAATCTCGCCTGCACCCTACCGGGAGAAAGAACAATATTTGGTCACGAACTATGGCCCGCCGGCACCACACTTCCAATTCTCTCGTATCCGAGGCTGACCTATCTATAAAAACTCAAACATCTCTGGAAGTAGCCCCAAGCGGACTGAAGAAACGCCCCAATACAATGTCAGTGCTGCTAGACCCGTGATTCTTCGAAGGCTGGCCGCTTGCTTCAATTCCCTCCCTATCGGTCGAGTGCCTAAAGTCCCTTGCCTTCCGATACAGTAGGCATTGAACCAACCGACCTTTTAGAGATGGTGGATACAGTAGGCATTGAACCGGATCGATCACTCACATTAATCAGTCGTCTATTATATTATGACTGATCAATGCAGCATTCCGTTCCCTCCGATGCTGCATTGAACCCGCTGAACCGATATTTCCTTGGCTACTGAACCGATCCGATATGTACTGATCCGATCTGTTGAGTAGTCAAGGTGTAGTACAGATAGCCTATCAGTTACCGCTACTGACCGCTACTGATAGTAGAGATCTGTCTTTCCTTAACTGATCCGATCTGTACTGATCCGATCTGTCTTTCCTTCTGTATCTTAGTAGAGGTGTAGTACAGATAGCCTATCAGCTACCGCTACTTACTGCTACCGCATCCATATCGCTTCCTTATCTCTGAAATCAAACATATAAAATAACGGATAGGGAGCGGCGTATCATATAGGGACTGAACCAAGGAAGGAACTGAACCAGGGAAGGGAGCGGCGTAACATACATAGTTATACGTACTTTTTCTATCGTATAAATGAAAGATGCCTAACTAAAGCTTTACCGTCACCCACCGCCATCCTTAGCGTTCCCGGCACCCACCATCCTTTCATGAGGCGGGGAACTCAGAAAATAGAGCAGTTCATGAGGCAAGCCCTTAGGGGAAGACCTAGATAATATCAGCAAGCCCTAGAAATAAAACATCTATGTTACTTCCTATGTTACGGCTAACAACTCCTAACTAGTTGGATTCTTTCCTTAGAGCGGGTAACTAAATACTCTCATCCTTAGAGCGCTCTTTCCTTCCATAAAGAGAGAAAACCCAGGCAGTAACCATAAACCAGGCAGTAACCTAGCCCCCCGAGAACACCCGTTGGCGTGTTCAGTCCTATCCGTTGGCGTGTTCATTATTCCTTAGATTAGAGCGGGTAACTCTCTCAATCGTAACACTTAACGAAGACCCTTCTCACGTAACACTTAGCGAAGACCCTTCCCCACCTCTTGACTTTTCCATAGAGCAAGACAGGCTCATAATACCTATGAATTCCGGTTCATAATACCGGCTCTTACTATCTCATAATACCTCTGACAGGCTTATAATACCTCTTAAGACAGGCTCTTAAGACGGGAAAAGAATACCTCTCCCTCTCGATGGCGGCGATGGCGGCCTTTTAGTCGAGAGTTCGCTTACTCACCCTCTCGATGGCGGCGATGGCGGCGATGGCGGCCTTAACAGTCGAGCCCTGCCGACCCTAAAGGAGAGATTGAAAGGGGGCTGTATACCATTGATCTTATATATGTTAACAGATGACAGTGAGATTGCGTAAGATTTATCGACCATAATGACATATATAATATCTGGAATTACCGATCCAACCTAGATTGCATAATGACATATATTATATATGTCATTTCCGTTCAACTATGAGCAGGAATGGTATCAGCCCCTTGCTCTCCTTTTGTCGAGCAAGCGACTACGTTTCAATTTACTTATTTGAGAAATGCCTGAAAAAAAGTGAAACAGGTCGGGAGGGGTGACATGAAAACGACTCTATTTATCCCACCCCGGTTCGATTGGTCTTCGCCTGTGTGACCAGTATCGTAACTCTTCTGGGGGAAGGCGATCAAGATCAACCGATGTTCAAGCTTTTCCGTACATTCTTGGGTTGGTTGCTTTGACGGGTGGGAGAGGGAAGTAGCTAGCTTTGTTTTATAGGGCAGTTGCGACGACCGACTACCTGCTCTAGATAAGACGTAAGCAGCTTTCGAGTTCAAGGGTGGTGGACTCTATTTGGTGTTGGGTTCTGGGGTCTGCCATCCACCCCTCATCCTTACTCAGAACGGGGTTGGGTGGTTTCAGTGGGTCTCTATAGCTCTATAGAATAGATAGTAGCTCACCTTTCTCGAAAAGCGAGCAGGGCATGCTTGCGGGAGCAGGACTCGAACCTGCAGTATCCAGGTCATGAGCTTGGCGGCGAGTTGACCGATTACTCTATCCCGCTTTCTGAATCAATTGAATGCATATAGAGTGGATGCCGAGGTGGGTGGTACAAGAATTGAGGATGCTTTTGAAAGGGTAAGGGTATATGCCCGCCTATTTCATATGTATGTCTGCTGATCCCTTTCGATGAGATTTGCTGCACTAAGTCACCACCCGCGGAGGTACGCATACGGTCCGGGGACACTTCGGGAACGTCTCTAAAAATAGAACACTTCAAAAACACTAAGCATCTAAGGTATATGTCCGGCGGAGCCTTTCATCCATCCAAAGTAGCATACTCCTTCTTCGGCGCAGCCTCCAGCCCCCAGCTCTTATCCGTTTTTTATTGCTTCTCAACCCGGGTCAACTAACTATGGATAGATTCACTATAGATGAGAATGAGAATGAGAGTGAGAGTGAGAGTGGTGGGTGGGCTCCTTCCCTTCGCGCTACCAAGGTATAACCTTGCCTTGCTTGATAGTATTGGGCCCGGGTCAACCAACTATAGGTATAGACGATAGATAGTGGGGCCATCCTATAGATAGATAGAAATACCTCTCACTCATTTATTTCATTTAGAGCTGCCTTCAGGTTTGTTATCTATTCTCTTCTCTAACTAACTAATAAGAGTGAGTCAGTGGCTGAAAGCTGGCTGTCTGACTAACTCTAATAAGGGCACAGCCACGCCCCACCATAGATGGACGGTCCTAAGAAAAGAGACACTGTCACTATAGAATAGCATAGCATCCTACCACCTATAGAAATCCCATTCATTTATGAATCATTTAGAGCCCAGTGTTGACACGACTTGATTTTGATCCTGATCTTGATTGAGCTCTTCTCTATTATCTATCTAAGAAGGGTCTATCTACTATAATAGAAAGATATGCCTTCGCTACGCTCGCTCAAGGTAGAACTCAACAAGGTATGGTATAACTAACCTACCTTACGCTCAATAACCTGTGTGTGGCTGCTGCTGCTATATGGGTTACATCCAATTGGTGTGAGATCCAAGCCAGTTAGAAAGATCAAGCATAGATAGATATCATCATCACCGGATCGCCTTATGGGTTTGGGTTGCACATTCAATTGATTAGGTTATTAGGATCAAGCATCTAATCGCCTAATGAAATGAATATTTATTAAGTGACACTGAACAGCTCTTTCTTTATTAGGACTTAGGAATCACCTTATGTTAGTTGCAATTCCAGATTAGATTAGTTTAGTGCCACTTTACCTTGTACGAGTAGTAAGTAGTTATACCAAGGCTGGGAGAAATAGAAGTACGAAGTCGGTATTACCAGCCCATAGATTAGCACTCTTGGGCAACTATCTCGGGATGAAATGACTCCCATCCCAGCCCAAGAACTACCTCGGATGACCAGCCCGCAGACTAGGGAGGATGCCCACCTCTTCTCTTACTCTAAGGATGCCCACCTGTTAGTCATCAGTCTAATCAGTCAAGAGGTAGGGTAGGATATAATAACCTTTCAAATGATCCGAGCGATTCTCCGTTTCCCTAATAGATTATCCGTGATTATTGAGGGAAGATTAGATGAGAACCGTGCTTCTTGACTTGCTTCCTCTTCACTGTGTTCACTGTGAGCGTGAGGTGAGCCAAGCATGCGTTAGTCAGCGAACCAACCCTTACCTAGCAGTGTAAGGATGATTGAGGGAAGATTGAGGAATGGATTTACCCTTTACTCGTAGGGGGGCCTTCCCTTTGAGTTTAGCTACTACGGTAAAGACCCTTACCCTTTACTCATAGGGTGAAAATCCTTCCCGATTACAGGAAGCGCCCTCCCGGGTCCTTATCTTGGGGAATAAGCTTCCTTGCACTAGGAAGCGCAAGCCCCTCCGGGACCTTCTTATCTCGTAGAATTGGCTTCCTTATCTTGGGTTATAAGCTATCCTTTACGAGTTGGGCTGATAAGCCTACCCCGGACTTATATTGGGGTTGGATCCTGTCTTAAGGCTGGTATCACCAACCGAACGATTGATTCACCTGCCTCACCTCAAGCAAGTAGCTAGAGTTGCCGGGCTGGACAGTCGTTCCTGAACCTGGACGATGAATTTGTCTCACCTCAAGCTGGGATCACCAACCCTGGAAGATAAGATTGATTGATTGATTGATTCACTTGTCTCACCTCCAGCAAGGAGTGATAACCCAAGCAAGTAGTTCTAATCACTGGGGCTGCTAAACGATCCTAGCTCTTGAACCAATAGCTCGCTAACCCAACCAATAAGTAGTTCGTTCTCATCTGTCCAAGCTAGTTGTTCTCATCCGGGAAGTACAAGCAAGGAGTTCTGGGAAGAATTGACCGAAGCCAGTATCATCCGGCCAACCTTGTTCCGGTAATCTATCCTTGCCTTGGGATAATCTATAGGAAGGAAAGGGAGAATCTGGTTGAGTCGTTTCGTTCTTCGTTCGGTATATTAGTCCCGAAGCGAAGGGCGTTGAGGTGGTATTCGTTTCGTTTAAGAAGTCCCGAAGGGCGTTGAGGTGGTTGGTCTTTATATAAGCTCCCTAAAAGGGCCATATCTATCTATTTATATAAGATATACCACCATTAGGTGTAGCAAGGGTAGGTCTCGTACGTATAAGAATATGTCCCGTATTATCCCTCGGGGTTCTAAATCTGTCCATTACGAGTCATAGTCACGTGAAACCATAAGCTTTCCCGCCCTCGCTAACCCCGGAGCCAGCCTGATCGAGCTAGAGCCAGCCTTAATGGGAGGGAGTTCTATCCAGCCCTTGCTTCTGGTTCAGCAAGCAAAGGCGTTGAGATAAGGCGGTGGAGATAGCAGTCTAGAGATAGAGGCAGGGAGGCAAGTTCACGCTCCAACGATCAAAATAAGGGGATGGCATGGAAGTGAGGGGGGATACTTGAGATGGAGTGAATGAGATGGAAAACAGCGAAGCTTGGTTCTATCTTAGTCAAGGGATCTATAGGTGCACGGGCAGTAAATAAAGGTGGGGTGCGGCAAATCGAACTATTCTATATACGTGATTTTCTTCATTCCATTCTTCCTCTCCCTTTGATCGAGAGGCACCTGAGCTCGGTCTTATTCTGGTTTCATAAGGTACCATAGGAAGGATCAAGGATAGAGCGAGCCTACCTATCTTGAGGTACAGTCTATTATGAAAAGAAAAGGGTAAGTGGTTTCATAGGGTTTGTTTCGCAGCCTACCTATCTTGACACTCTACTAAAGAAATTCTTCATAGATGATATGTTGGGTAATGTTCTGATTTTTGGTCTCCAGGGCCCTATATTATTTAGGGGTCACTCACTATTCATATGGTGAGGGTTTTCAATGTTATTCCCTAAGCGCTATAAAGAAAAGAAATATCCGGTGGTAGAAAGTCCAAGTATAAAGCTCCTCTATCTGGTCTCAAGCTTGAACATTAGGGTATCCTTTCCAAAGAAAGAGTCTATCCTTATGCAAGGTATACAAAGATGAAATCCCTATCAAAGCTTTAACATACTCTTTCTCATAGCCAACTCTCCTAATCTCCTCTCTGTGATAAACCCCAAATAATAGGTAAGTCGTCCCTCCTCTAGACAAGTCACAATGAATGCAAGTAACAATCTGAAAACAAGTAATCTATTTCCATCTCTCCGGGCTAGACTTTCCACCATCTTTGATCCGGGATCAAGGGTCTAAAGAAAGAACCTCTGGTCTATCCGGGCTCTAATCCAATATCTAAGGTAAGCTCATAAAGTACAAGCCAATAAAAGAATTCCCTTCCCTCAAGCGCAGGTAAACAACCCGAAGAGTACATTGGTAACTAGAGGAGTAGGTAATGAAAAGTCTCTAGGTAGGTAAATCCAGTATAGAGGTAGGCAATTCCCTCATGATTTCTTTGGGCCATGGGTAGCACCACCCAATTTGTTAATTGAAATTGAGGGGAATGTTTTAACGCTTTGATGGGGCCCGATCTTAAAGGCAAGTCATAAGGCAGAGTTACGAGCATGTATGTAGGCAAGTCATAAGGCCAGTAACCTCTTTGTGATCCATACAGATATTGGCCAGAGAAATGGGGTTCACAGATGGGAGATAGGAGCTGCTACTGGACGGAGCTACTTTCCAAAGAGATGGGACCAACTACGCCTACCACGCTAACGCTTGGGCTCGGCCTCCGGAGGACACATCAGTAATAAAAGAAATATCAGGGATAGGTATTGAGACAGATAGAGATACAGAGAGGGAGACTGAACCATGTCAGCAAGCGAGTTCCACAGCCCTGCTTTCCCCAACCCAGAAGGTAGCACCCAACTCCACTGATTGGATGTGCTAGATTGATTGGATGTGATTTAGATGACAGTCGCTTTCCCCAACCCGAGAAAGAAGGCGACCCTAGAAAGAAGGAGAAAGAAGGATCACGTATGAAGGCGAACGTAGACAGAAGTGCGAGGCACCCTAGTGATATTCTTTCCTTGTATTGAATATCCCAAGCCGGCAAGACTCTGAGGACAGAGAAATGAAGCAATCCACGTATGTATGCCGAAGGTCCTGAACCGGAAGGTAGCCGTATCCATCTTGCTTGGCGTATCCATCTTACTTGCCGTATTGTTCCCGTCACCCGATAGCGTTCCCGTCACCCGTTTCCGATTGATTGGCACCCACCATAATGACAGAGAATATATGCAAGCCCAAAAAGAGAATATAATAAAGCCTTAGTAGAAGGGAGAACCCAGCCACAGTAGAAGGGAGTAGAAGTCATAAGGCAAGGGAACAGAAGGGATAAGTGTTAGAACGGAGGGGTTTTGAATGGAATGGCCCGATCAAAAAGAGAACTTCCTAGCGTGTTTTACCGAATGAAAATGGTAATTCTGACTAACGAACTGCGATAAGGAGGTGGGTATTCACTGCGAGAGGTAAAGTCGGGTTTATGCCTAGCGAACTGCGATGAAATCAGCGGTCTTTTTGTCTGCATAAGGTGGGTGCGAGCTCTCGTCTCATTCGTGGGTGGGCATCGATCTCCCAATGGATCTATCTCCAAATCGATCTCTCAGTGGGCATCGATCTATCGTACTATTTGTACTTACTTCCACTAGTGTGTAAAGGCTCTATCTACTCAAGCACGGAGAATCACCTACCTACTCTCGGCTGGTGGCTCTATCTACCCAAGCACAGGAATGTGTCGAATGTCACTGAATGTTTGGTGTGTGCAATGAAAGGGACTTGAACTGATCTACAGTCATTCATTAACTACTTGGGACCTTCACCCGCCTACTCTAGATTTGTTATTGAACTGTCCATCGAGGATGCGTAAGCAGGCTCGACTGATAAGGACCCTTTAGGGGGCTCGACTGATAAGGACCCTTTAGGGGGCTCGACCACCGCCTTTTAGTTACTTATTTGAGAGGGGCACCCAATAAGTAAATTGAAGAGGACCTTTAGGATGCGTAAGCACGCTCGACTAGTAAGGACCCTTTAGGGGGCTCGACCATTTTTTGACTTATTTGAGGGGCAAATAAGTAAATTGAAGAGGTGCTCGACCATTTTTTGACTTATTTGAGGGGCAAATAAGTAAATTGAAGAGGAGGAACGCAAGTTGCTTGTCCTTTTAGGGCAAGGAACTACGAAGCCTGACAGAAGGAGGGCGAGGAGGCTTGCCGACGATGTCACGCTTACTAGTTAGCGGTATAGTAACGCTTTAGCGAGATAGTCATGTTACTAGTTAGATTGATTGATTGGAAGGAAGTCTTATCGAGGGCTATGCATTGATGACTGATGTTAGCCATTCGTGGGCCTTGTCTTCAGCCTGTTCGCTAGCCTACCTACCTCTTTTGCGCGTTATCTCTTGCCTAAACTCACTGCTCATTTCTAGAAAGCCGGCGTAGGTGTTGGCACCGCTATACAGTCATTTCTCTTGAAGCATGAAGCCCTCCGGGGTCCGGGCTCGAGGAACCATTCGTTCATACAGTCATTCGTACAGTCATTCGTGCTTTAGAAAGTCATTCCAGTGTCTATAGTCCAGGGTCTATGGTATTTCTATAATCCAGTTTCTATAGTCCAGTGTATATTGTAAAGCCAGTCATTCCATCCAGTGTCTCTTGCGTGCTTACTTACTGACTAGTGTGTGAATGAAGGCTCTCTTGTGCTATTGCCTACCATCAAAGCATAACCTTAAAGGGGGGAAAAAGTGGTGATCAAACGCACGCAAATGACAATTGAAGTGGTTTATCACTCACCCGTTAACCCATACTGACTGAATTCAGGGGTGGGTGAGTGGGGACCTTAACCCGCCTATCACTCACTACTTCCCTCAATTCTAAGTAACTGGTATGTCTACACTTTATGGTGCGGGAACTTTCTGAACTGATTAGTGAGCTTACTTTCTGAGCTGATTAGTGATCCTACTTTCTGAACTGATTAGTGAGTAGAGCTTATTTATGAGCTTATTTATGAGCTGATGAGTGAGGAGGCTTGCCAACTTGTATACATTCATTTATATAAAAAAGAAGCAGGACAATGAGATAACAAATAAGTAGACCCATACAACTAATTCTCTTTGATTGATTGGAAGGTCCCGGAGGGGCTTGCGCTTCCTAGTGCAAGGAAAACCATGAGGCTCTCAAGGGCGAGGCCCAAGTCGAACCCATTGCTAATTCTCTTTGGGGAAAGGAACGGGGAACGGCACTGTGTAGGCTGCTTGGGGAACGGCTGTGAGGCTGCCTCTTGAACCATTGTCAAAGCCCTACTCACCAAGGAAAGACTGAGACCAATGATAAGTCACTCACCTTTGTCAAAGCCCTATTGAACTATTGAAAGCCCTATTTCAAGCCTACTCTTTACTCGCCTACTCTTGCCTACCCGCTTGAACGCCTACTATTGCCTACTTAAAGCCCTATTGAAACCCTGTTGATAACGCCCGTTTATTACCTGTTCATGCATGACCTGTTTATTACCTGTGTCTACAGTCATTGGTCGCATCCAATTTCCTCTCCCGTGGGTCGAGCCCTGCCGGGGGCATCCTCTCCTCTCCTCTCGATGGCGGCCTTATCAGTCGAGCACCTAAAGGTGATGGCGGCCTTAACAGTCGAGCCTGCTTACGCATTCAATTTACTTATTTGCCCCTCAAATAAGTCAAAAAATGGTCGAGCACCTAAAGGTCCTCTTCAATTTACTTATTTGCCCCTCAAATAAGTCAAAAAATGGTCGAGCACCTAAAGGTCCTTA